>ERZ1026888.65-NODE-65-length-61113-cov-4.665924_pt1 | contig 61113 bp, 57 predicted proteins | sample MGYA00380174_ERZ1026888 | MGnify/ENA primary metagenome ERZ1026888 (study PRJEB33269, sample SAMEA4719810) | human gut metagenome | biome: human-associated habitat; feature: organic feature; material: feces | place: Cameroon | collected 2013-10 ...
GCGCAAGAGCTCATCGACGAGGGCGCTCTTTCGAAGAAAGATATCGTGAAAACCTTGCGAGCCGAATTCGGTATCAGCCGCAATGAAGCCTATGAGCTGGTGATTGGGTAGTTCTCTGGCTTTTGCTCGGCTTTGTTCGGTTATAATTTGGTTCATTAAGAACGTGTAGTCGTTCATACATAGGCTAAACCCTCTCTATTTTTAGGGGGGGTAGTTTGTTTCAGAGTTTTAGACTGAATCTTCGACCCCATAGTTTTCGATTGCGAAAGGAAAGGGGTCGCAATGAAATTCAAATGTTCCGTTATAATTTTTTGTCTCATGCTCTCAATTGCTGCATTAGCTGGATGCACTAAAAGTAATGAGAATAACGAATTAGGCAAAGCAGCCGCAACGGGAGCTGGGTCTATCGTTGAAAAAGCGAAAAGCGAGGTTGATGGCATATTTCAGGTGTCTCTTGGTGAGACATTTACGTGTCCTAATCGCTACCAGATCCATTTTGACTCATATGAATTCATGGACGAACTAAAAGTCGGTCATGAAACGCTTAAGCAGAGAAAAAATGGGGTTTCATATTTCGTGGTTAAGGGTCGAATTAAAAACCTTGGGCCAGACGAAAGCATGGTTGGTTGGGGCTTTCCTCGTGGCATAGATACGAGCTTTGTCTTCAACGATCAATATAATGTTGAGGGCGAGCCAACTGCCGTGTCAAACCTTGGCTTTGAGTCTAGCATTAAACCTTTGGTTGATACTGGATTCTGGTCTGTTGCGGAAGTTTCATCGGACTTCAAAGAACAGTTTGAGAATTGCAGAATGACATTGAACGTCAATCGCGAACAAGAGCATAAAGACGGCTCGCTCCAATGGACGGGAGACGAGAAAGTAGTTTCGTCTTATGTCCTCTCAATTTAAAGCTACCTGTTGCGGCTAAGTGCATACTGAAGGCACAACAGGTATCATCTCTCGTCTATCGATTTGTGCTTTCCTTGTCTCTCCTCTTCGGATGGAGGACATTTTATGTGGAAGCTCAAGCCTTTCTTGCATTTCGTTGCTCTATTTAAAGCTGGGGTGCGGCCATTTATAACGACCGCACCCCTGTTTCATTTGATGATTTTACGATGTCCTAGTATTTATAGAATCCCTCGCCAGCATTGATGCCGGTTTTACCTGCGTCAATGTACTCCTTCAGTAAAGCGGCAATCTTGCCGGGGACGGTTTCGGGGTCTTTTGCTTCGGGATTCATGATTACGATGTTGTAAGCCGTGGTGAGTCCAACGATGTCTAGGATGCGGAAGGGGCCAAGCGGGGCACCGGTGCCGAGCTGCCAGGTTTTGTCGATGGTCTCGGGGTCGGCAACGCCCTTCGCCAACAGCGCCTGTGCCGAATTCAGGAACGGGACCAGAAGGCTGTTTAGAATGTAGCCAGGCTGTTCCTTCTTCAGCTGAAGGGGAATCATGCCGATGGCTTTAGCGAACTCAACCACTTTGTTGTACGCCTCAGGGCTGGTTCCCGCATGTCCCATAACCTCAGCGGTATTGTTTCTCCAGATTTCGTTGGCAAAATGCAGTGCTAGATATTTCTCGGGGCGTCCAGTGCTTTCCGCAAATGCACTCGGAAGCATGGTAGAGGAATTAGTGACAATAATTGCCGATTCGGGAAGATATTGAGCCATGGTCTGGTAAAACTCGACCTTTTCGGTTGGGTTTTCCGCAATAGCTTCAATTACCAAATCGGCATCTTTGGCTGCTTCTTCATGACTTAAGGTAAATTCAATTCGCTCCATAGCGTGCGCTGCGTGGTGGATGAGTTCATCGATCTGAGCTTCTGAAAGTTCTGGGCTGTCGGCGAGACCGCGGCAATATGCTGCAGGCGTCGTTTTCATGGCCCGAAGCGTTTCTAGGTAGATTTGTTCTACGCGTTCAAACTTTGGTTTTGCTCGGCCGATGGAAGATTCCATACGGAGCCAAACCTTTACATTGAATCCCTTATAGGCTGTCTGAAATGCGATCTGGCTTCCCAGTACGCCGCCGCCTGCAACTACCACGTTTTTGATGTCCATTGGTAAACTTTTCGTTGGGCTTAAGAGCGTTGTTTACTCCGCGGAGAGAAAACGTATTCGAATGCGTCAAGTATGTTTGGGATGAGTATCATTTGCGCTTTTCCATTTCCGAACGGTATTAATTTAGCTGGCGAACGCACCTAGAAATTGTGGCGTCATCTGAGTTCTTCTTCACATCTGATGCGTTTGTTGCGCTTTGGAAGGTGAGAGATAACGTTTATTCGTGCTTGATATTTAGCCCATTGCATAGATTATGTGACGTGATGTCGCTAAAGAACGATGCTTGATATTGTTTTAGGGGTATTGCTTTGCTTCGAAAGGCTGGCGGTTGGTGTCTGCGCTTCAAAATAAATATCGAGTTCTTCAAGACCTGTTACGTTCATATGGCAAAGTCGCTATAGCTTATTCTGGCGGAGTTGACTCCAGTCTGCTGAGCTACGTTGCTCATGAAACGTTGGGGGATAATGCGTTTTCCCTTACCGCCGATGCACCGGTAGTGCCGCGCAGCGAATTCGCCGATTCGCAGGCTTTTTGCAAACGTTACGGCATTCGTCAGGTGATATGCCACCCCAATCCCTTTACGAAGGAAGAGGTGCGTTTCAATGCGCTGAACCGCTGCTATGTATGCAAGAAGGTGATATTCGGCAGCTTGTTCGAGGAAGCCGCAAAGCTGGGCGTTGAAGCCATTGCCGATGGCTCTAACCTTGATGATTTGGGGGATTACCGTCCTGGCTTGAAAGCGCTAGAGGAACTGCAGGTGAAAAGCCCCCTGCGCGAAGCGGGCTTTACCAAAGCCGACATACGTGCGCTTTCCCGTGAACTGGGCCTACCGACGTGGAACAAGCAGTCGAACGCGTGCCTGGCAACGCGCTTTCCGTATGGTGCCGAAATCACAACCGAAAAGCTGTCTTTGGTAGACAAAGCGGAGAGTGCTCTTTCGGGCATGGGCTTCACGCAGCTTCGCGTTCGGGTGCACAATGATATTGCGCGCATCGAAGTGCCGGCGGAGCAAATGGAAACGATGTTGCGCGATGAAAACCGCGTAGCCGTTGTGGCGGCATTGAAGGATCTTGGCTTTGCTTATGTTACGCTCGATTTGGCTGGTTACAGAACCGGCAGCATGAATGAAAAACTAGGCACGCTGCCTTCCAACGCATAGGACGGAATTCTAGGTGAGCAACAAACAGGAACGTGTTATCTGCGCTATGAGCGGCGGGGTTGATAGCTCCGTCGCCGCAAAGCTTTTGGTAGATGCTGGCTACGACGTTATGGGCGTAACCATGAAGTTGTTCGATAGCGATGGCGTGATCCTGGAAGAAGGAAGCCGTACCTGCTGTTCCTTGGAAGATGTGGAAGATGCTCGTGCGGTGGCTTTTGGCTTGGGCATTCCCTACCAGGTGTTCAACTATACCGATACGTTTGGTACGTGTGTGGTTGATAGATTTTGCCAGGCGTACCTGGAAGGGCGCACACCCAATCCTTGTATCGATTGCAATCGCTTCTTGAAGTTCGGCGCCCTGCAGCAACGTAGGCGCGAGCTTGGCTTTGATTATGTTGCAACGGGCCACTATGCTCGTCGCGTTTACGACGAGGAAACGGGGCGCTACCTGCTGCTTCGTGGACTTGACCCGAAAAAAGATCAGTCGTATGCCTTGTACCACCTTACGCAGGAGTATTTGAAACACATGCTGTTTCCGGTAGGTGAGCTTGAAAAACCGCAGGTGCGTGCGGTGGCGCATGAAGCAGGTTTGGGCAATGCCGATAAGCTGGAAAGCCAGGATATTTGTTTCGTGCCTGATGGCGACTATGCCTCGTTTATCGAGGAACACACGGGCGCAACGTTTGTGCCCGGTCCTATCGTGGATGAAGCGGGCACTGTGTTGGGTAAGCATGATGGTCTAGTTCATTACACCATTGGGCAACGCAAGGGTTTGGGCGTTGCCGCGGGCCATCCGTTGTTCGTCTTGAAGAAAGACGCGAAAACCAACACGTTGGTTGTGGGGCCCGCTGCTTCTGCAGGCGTGCACGAGGTCGTTGCCAACGATGTGAACCTTATTTCGGTTGCGGAAATTGCCGATCCTCTTACTGTCGAGGCCAAGGTGAATTACCGCGCAACACCGCGTAAGGCGGTTGTGCGTATGAAGGGCGAAAAGCTCATCGCCACTTTCGAAGAGCCGGTTCGTGCGGTTGCACCAGGGCAAGCTATGGTTTTGTACCAGGGTGTTGTGGGTGGCGGCACCATTGAGTCGACGCGATAAGGCACCCATGCGCAACGCCAATCCTATTTACTTGGACAATGCGGCAACCACGCGGATGCACCCTTCGGTGTTCCATGCCATGGGGCCGTACCTGTTAGGTAACTACTTCAACCCCTCTTCTCTCTACGGCCCGGCCCAGCAGGAAAAGATGCAGCTTGAAAAGGCGCGCGCGTATCTTGCTGGCACTATTAATGCACGTCCTTCCGAGATTCGCTTTACCTCGGGTGGAAGTGAAGCCGATAATGCTGCACTCAAGGGCATTGCGCTCGCAAACCAGGAAAAGGGCAAGCATCTCATTGTTTCCGCAGTTGAGCACCATGCGGTTCTTGAATCGGCGCATTGGCTAGAGCGCAGGGGCTTTGAAGTGACATACCTTCCGGTGAATGCTGAAGGTACGGTTTCCCCTGAAAGTCTCGCATTGGCGCTTCGACCCGACACCGTTTTGGTCTCCGTCATGACTGCCAACAACGAAGTGGGAACCGTTCAACCTATCAAAGAGCTTGCGGCGCTAGCCCACGAGCATAATGTGCCCTTCCATACCGATGCGGTGCAGGCGTATGCCCATACTCCTTTGAACGTTGAAAGCCTGGGTGTTGATGCTCTTTCTGTATCGGCGCACAAGTTCCATGGGCCTAAAGGCGCGGGCTTTCTGTACTGCAAGCGCGGGCTGAAAACCGAACCGCTTATCAGCGGGGGAGCGCAGGAACGTGGTTACCGCGCAGGGACGGAAAACCTGGCAGGCATCATCGGTATGGCGATGGCAGCCGAATTGGCGTTTGGTGCAAAAGGGTTTGAGCCAACGAAGGCGGAAGCAATCTTCGCGATGGAAACCGCATCGGCCCACGCGCTCACCTTGCGCAACCAAATGCAGCAGTTCATCTGCACCCATATCCCCAATGTGCAGGTTAATGGCAGTAGGAAAAGTAGCCTTCCCAGCATTTTGAGCGTTTCCTTCAAGGGGGTTTCCGGCGAAGCGCTGCTCGCGCTTCTCGATCAGCATGGGGTGTGCGCTTCGGCGGGCTCTGCATGTGCATCAGGCTCGCTTGAACCAAGCCACGTACTTATCGCAATGGGCGTTCAACCTGAATGGCTGCGTGGTACGGTACGTTTTTCCTTCTCGGCGCTAACTACCGAGGCTGAAGTTGAAAAAGCATGCGAGATTCTGCGCGAAGCCGTACAGCACCTCCGCACCGTCAGCGCACAATAGCTGGTTTATATCAACGGGCAATGTTGGGAACTATTTGAGAACAATGGAAGTAACAAACGAGCAGGGCTTAAGCCGCAAGCAAATAGAAGCGGCACGTAATAATAAGGCTTCCCTTCAGGTGGCTTGTCGAACGGCATCAAGCGTCAACGCACGGCTTCGCATACACGTTCTCGCCAGCGGCAGTAAGGGAAATGCCTCTCTTGTCGAGAACATCGCAACAGGGGAAGGCGTATTGATCGACTGCGGCATCTGCAAGCGCGACGTGCTTTCACGATCGGCCGAAGCAGGTTTCGACCTGGGCAAGCTCAAAGCGGTTCTAATCACGCATGAGCATTCCGACCACACTAAGGGCCTTAAGGTACTTTATCGCGAGTTGGCAAAACAGGGTTTGCAGGTCCCCCTTTTCGTAAATCAGGCAACGTATGCGAACAGCAAGAATATCCAGGAGGCAGCTCAGCTCACGGAAGTTGTTGGTTTAGATGCTGAAGACCAGCTTTCCCTGGCTGGCATGGAGGTGTTCGCTTTCGACACATCGCATGACGCCGCATCTTCTTTTGGGTTCCGTCTTTGGGCAGGAGAAGATGCGCTTGGCTTCATGACTGATACCGGTGTGGTCACCGGAGCCGCGCATGAGGCTCTGCAGGGCTGTCGCGTCTTGGCCCTCGAGGCTAATCATGACCCTACAATGCTCAAAAACGGCCCCTATCCACGTGCCTTGCAAGAACGCGTTTCCTCTGAACGCGGGCATCTGAGCAACGGTCAGGCTTCCGAAGAGCTGAAAAGCCTTCTGCATCCCGGCCTAGAAGAGGTAATTGCGATGCACATCTCCGAGAACAACAACACCTATCGTCTGCCAGTGGAGTGCCTTCGTGAGGTGGTGCGGCAGGAAAGCCATCCTGCCGCAGTGGTATGCGCTTACCAGCAACGATTGGTCTCGCGTTAAAGGTCGCTTTGATTTTGATTTTTGTTCCGGAGTGCTGTTATGCGAGCTAGTGGTGAGCCAAGTCGGACAGCGTTACGCCATCGACATAGTCTTCGATGACTTTATCGAGGCCGGCCCAGAAGCGAACTGCGTTGCATTCGAATCCGCGTTCGCATCCAGTTTCTAAAGCGCTGCAGGCAACGGGGATCGTGGTACCCTCCACGGCACGTAGCACATCACCAGCTTTGATTTCGCTTGTGGGCTTCGCAAGGCAGTAGCCACCGTTTTTGCCTCGCATGCCTTTGATGAGTCCAGCTTGCGTGAGCGGACGCACCAATTGCTCGAGATATTTAAGGGAAATGCCCTCAAATTCTGCGATTTCACGGAGGGAAACCTTCTCTTCGGGTCGGCGAAGGGCAAGATCGATCATGAAGCGCATGGCATAACGGCCCTTTGTGGATATCAGCATGCGAATCCTTTCTTGAGTTGGCGATATACCGCCAATCGACAATTCCTCTGCGTTTATTGCAAATGGGTTGCAACGCCTTGACATTACCCCCGAAGCGATTATTTTAATCCTAGCAAACTAGTATGATTAACGAAAGGCAAACATGATGACTGACGCGAATTCACTTCTTGCTGTGCAGGGGATCACGGTCTCGGTTGACGAAAAGCCAATTCTTCGTGGCATCGATCTTACTGTTGGGGCAGGAGAGACCCATGTGGTAATGGGTCCGAATGGCGCTGGTAAATCGACCCTCGGTCGTGTTGTCATGGGAGACCCCGAATATACTGTTGATTCCGGTTCTATCATCTTTGATGGGCAGGACATCACCGAACTTTCCCCCGATAAACGCTCTCGCGCCGGTTTGTTTTTGAGTTTTCAGGCTCCAACCGAAATTCCAGGCGTACCAGTGTCAAGCTTCTTGCGCGCTATGGTGGCAGACCGCGAAGGTTTTGACATGAAAGGCAAGCAGTTCCGTAAGCATGTTCGTGCATTGGCAAAGGAACTGAGCTTCGATAATTCATATCTTGACCGTGAGTTAGGCGTTGGTTTTTCGGGCGGTGAAAAGAAAAAGCTCGAAATGCTTCAGCTTCTGCTGCTTGAGCCTAAGTTGGCAATTCTCGATGAAACCGATTCTGGTCTTGATGTTGATGCCCTTGGTGTTGTTTCGCGCGGCATTGAAACGTATAAGAAGAATACCGGTGGCGCGCTTGTTGTGATTACGCATAACACTCGCATTCTTGAACATCTTAGCGTTGACCGTGTTCATGTTGTCGTCAACGGCAAGGTGGTAACCGAAGGCGATGCTTCCCTTATCGATCAGATCAATGAACAGGGCTTCGAGCGTTTTGAGTCCGAAGCAATTGCTGAATAGGAGGCATCTGTGGCGAAGAAGCGTTCTGAAGTAGCGGATGTTGATAGGAGCCTGTACGATTTTCGTTTCAGTGATGCTGACGCGGAAAAACTCGCTGCGGGTCTTACTCCTGATATTGTTCGTGAGATCTCTGCAAAAAAGGACGAACCTGAGTGGATGCTTGAGTTCCGTCTAAAGTCCCTCGAAACCTACCATCGCATGAGCAAGCCCAATTGGGGCCCTGCTATCGATGGTTTGGACATGGACAATATTGTTACGTATGTCAAACCTGCAACCGATCAAAAAAGCGATTGGGATAGCCTTCCGGACGATGTGAAGAGTACTTTTGATCGTTTAGGCATCCCAGAGGCGGAGCGTTCGTACTTAGCGGGCGTTGGCGCCCAATACGATTCCGAGCTGGTGTACCACAACATGCAGGACACCGCTGCCAAAATGGGCATTGTGTATTCAGGAATCGAAGAGGCGCTTAAAGAACCTAAATGGGAAGCGCTTATTCGCGAGAAGTTCATGACGCTTATCCCCCCAACCGATCATAAATTCGCCGCATTGCATGGTGCTGTTTGGTCGGGTGGCAGTTTTGTGTATGTCCCTAAAGGAACAAAGCTCGATTTTCCTCTGCAAAGTTATTTCCGTCTTAATGCAAAGGGTGCGGGCCAGTTTGAGCACACGCTTATCATCGTAGAAGATGATGCCGATCTGCACTTTATCGAAGGATGCAGCGCGCCCAAGTACAACGTTGCCAACCTCCACGCTGGTGCCGTAGAGCTTTTTGTGGGTAAGCGCGCGAAATTGCGTTATTCGACTATCGAAAACTGGTCGAAAAACATGTACAACTTAAACACCAAGCGTGCAATCGTTGATGAGGGTGGCGCCATTGAATGGGTTAGTGGCTCCTTTGGAAGTCATGTTGGCTACCTTTATCCAATGTCCATTCTTTCTGGCAAGAAGAGCTCTTGTACTTTTACTGGTATTACATTTGCAGGCGCGGGGCAGAATCTCGACACTGGCTGCAAGGTTGTTCTCAACGCGCCTGAAACATCTGCTGCCATTGAAACGAAATCTATTTCTAAGGGTGGTGGGATTTCCACATTCCGTAGTTCCGTTGTTGCTACGAAAAAAGCTGAGGGTTCTGCTGCAAGCGTTTCTTGTCAATCTCTCATGCTGGACGACATGAGTCGCTCTGACACCATTCCAACCATGGATATTCGTTGCAAGAATGTAGACATCGGGCATGAAGCCACCATCGGTCGAATCGGCGATGACAAGGTGTTCTATTTGATGAGCCGTGGCATCTCCGAAGAAGAGGCACGCGGCATGATCGTTAATGGTTTTGCGGATCCTGTTTCAAAGGAACTGCCGCTTGAATACGCAGTTGAGATGAATAATCTCATCAAGCTCGAAATGGAAGGGGCGATTGGTTAATGGACGCTTCCAACATTGAATCTTTCAATGCTGCTGCAATGGAGACGGTCAACGCAATGCCTGCTCCGACGTGGCATCGCTTGCGCGTGAACAACGAAAAGATTGCTTTGCCGGATGGACTTGAGGCAAGCTCTGATATCGAATTCGAAATCGATAACATCGAGCTTGGCGAATCTGGCGCCTTTGACGCTGCATTGTCCACCTTCCAACATAAACTTGATGCGCGAAATGAAGGCAAAGTCGATACCCGCGCAGTTGTTGTTGCTGCTGGCGGTGATGTAAACCCGGAGAATTTGGATATTCCTGCCCTTTCCTCGTATCAACGTAAAGCTGTTCTTGAGGAAATTGAGAATAGCGTTTCCAATGCGTTCGAAACAGGTATGGGAACTGAAGCATTCGCCTATCTCGAGTCCGTTTCTGATGGTCATTTGGTTCTTGTTGCGCCTGAAAACGTTATCGGTGGCGCTACGGTTCGTATTCCTGCCAAAGATGGAATAGCCAATGCGGCATGCGTTGATGTTGTTGCTGCCCCTCATTCCAATGTTTCGCTTACAATCTCTTTCGAGGGTTCTTCTAGCGGATCCGGTTTTGCAGGATGCGGTCTACGTGTTTTTGCTGGCGTCGGCGCAGAAGTCGAAGTTAGTTCCATCCAGGCACTTGACGGGTGCTGGACCGTTTTCGATGACTCGGGATACGTGCTTGATGACGATGCGCATGTGGCAGTTACGCATCGAGTTCTTGGCGCCGATTCTGCATCAACCGGACTTTCAGCGGACTTACGTGGCAACCAGTCGCGTTTCGATGTGGCAACACGCTACCTTGGGTCCGGGAAGCAAAAGAGAGATTTTAATTATTCGATCAAACAACGTGGCTGCTCAACGGAAAGCAACCTCGATGCCAATGGCGTTCTGGCGGGCGAATCGAAAAAAACCTTACGCGGGACTATTGATTTTGTTCATGGCTGCAAAGGCTCTACGGGCAACGAGCGAGAAACGGTTCTTCTTGCCGATAAGAACGTCGTAAACAAAACGGTACCGGTAATTCTATGTGATGAAGACGATGTTATGGGTAATCATGGGGCTACTATAGGCCATGTGCGTCCCGAACAGCACTTCTATCTTTCTTGTCGTGGCTTGTCCGATAAAGCTATTGAAACTCTGTTTTCTGTCGCAGCTCTCGAAGAAGCGCATATGGCATTTAAGGATGAGCGCATCAAGAATGGAATCGCGCAGCTTGCCTTGGCAAAGGGTATTGATGCGGACGACTTTGAAGATGCGGAAGGGGAGTGTCGCTAATGACTCCCGATCAAGTTGAAGAAATCAAGGCGAATCCCTACAAAGAGGATTTTCCTTTACTGTCAGCAAACACCGATTTGGCATTTCTTGATAGCGCGGCAACTGCGCAGCGTCCCGCCTGCGTACTCGAGGCGCAACGCTCGTTCTACGAAACGATGAATGCTAATGCGCTGCGTGGTTTGTATCGCTTGTCTGTCGAGGCTACTGAAGCTATCAACGAGGCACGTTCTTCTGTTGCGTCGTTTATCGGGGCTACTCAATCGCAGGATGTTGTATTTTGTCGCAATACCAGTGAAGCTTTGAATATTGTTGCAAAATCCTTCGGCCCTTCTGTTCTTGAGCCTGGAGATGAGGTATGTATCTCCATCATGGAGCATCATTCAAACCTTATTCCCTGGCAGCAGGTATGTCGCGCCACTGGTGCTACTTTGGTGTACCTTCGTCCTGACGATCAAGGTATTATCACGCCCCAGGAGATGGACAGGAAGATAAATGAACGAACCAAGATCGTTTCTGTGACTCATATTTCCAATGTTTTGGGTATCGAGAACCCCGTTGCTGAACTAGGCAAACGAGTTCATGCGGTCGGTGGATACCTTGTCGTCGATGGCGCGCAGAGCGTGCCGCATATCCCAGTCGACATAAAGCAAATTGACTGTGATTTTTTCGCTTTTTCAGGTCATAAGGTATTTGGGCCTTTCGGCATCGGGGTCCTGTGGGGAAAGCACGAATTGCTCGACAGCATGCCGCCATTTCTCACTGGTGGCGAAATGATTGATAGCGTTTCTGAGACAGATGCAGTCTGGGCACCTGTTCCTGAAAAATTTGAAGCGGGAACCCAAGACGCAGCCGGGATATACGCTACCGCTAAAGCTCTCGAATACGTTAACGCTCTCGGCATGCAAACGCTTCAGGAGCGTGAGATGCTTCTTATGGAATATCTGATGGATAGGATGAGGGAACTTTCCTTTATCGAGATCATCGGCAGCGACGATCCAGCGAAACATCATGGCGCATTAAGCTTTAACGTAAAAGGTATTCATCCTCATGATGTTTCCAGTATTCTTGACAGCTGCAATGTTGCGATTCGTGCCGGTCACCACTGTGCTCAGCCATTGCTTACTTGGCTTGGCGTAGAGTCATGTTGCCGTGCTTCGATTGCTTTTTATAACGATACAAGCGATATTGATGCATTAATTTCTGGTCTCAATACTGTTTGGAGCATATTCAATGGCTAATGCCCCCGTAGGAAACATTTATACCGCTGCGTTAATGCAGCACAATTCCCACCCCGACTATAAATATGAGATGGAGGGGTGTACCTGTTCGCATGAGGGTATTAACCCCAGCTGTGGCGATGAGCTCACCTTGCAGCTTCGTATTGAAGACGGCGTTATTGAAGAGGCGTCTTTTGTTGGAAGCGGTTGCGCGGTATCTCAGGCTTCTGCTGATATGATGGCCGATCTCATTACTGGCGAAACCGTAGAAGAGGCTAAACGCTTGGTAGGCTTGTTCCTCGGGATGATCAAGGGCGAACCCCTTTCTGAGGAAGATAAGGAAGATCTGGACGAAGCCGCCGAGCTGGAATCGATTTCTCGCATGCCCGCTCGAGTAAAATGCGCTGAATTGGCATGGCGCACGCTTGAAAAGCTGCTTGCTGATAAATAAGGCGTTCCCGCTTACCGATCATAGAGTCAAGTGAGGCGAAGCATCGGCTTCGCCTCACTATTTCGTACTAAAGTAAATGTAACGCGACGTCATGTCGCTTTTATTTATTAGAACCCAGATAAGGGGGCTGCCCATGGAGATGATAGGATTTCTGATCCTGTTCCCGCTAATAATTGCGGGCCTGCTGGTGGTGATACGCAAGACGAAGCCACGCAACATAATCGTATGTGTTGGTTCCGCTGCTATCGCCATAGCATCTATTGCCTTGGTTGTAATGAACATCGGAACAACTGGTACGTATTTCGCTTTCCAGTCGGACATCGTTAATTACGCATGTCTTGGCATCAGTGTGCTTATCGGCATCGTCATCATCTGCTTCGGCGTAAAGTACAAGAACATTCCCGCCCTTGTATTGGCCATTGTTCAGCTTGCGGGCTCGCTGGTATATGAGTTTTATTTTGCGCACGATCTCATGTGCTACAAGGCTCTATACATCGACTCTCTGTCTTTGATTATGGCTTTGATCATTGGCATTATTGGTACGGGAATTTGCGTGTATTCCATCGGCTATATGCATGATTTCTATTTCGGCATCCATCATCCCGATACCGAACAGCCGGATCGTAGGCCTACCTTCTTTGCTTTGATGTTTGTATTTCTTTCCGCAATGTACGGCATTATCTTCTTTAATAATCTGATTTGGCTGTTCACCGCTTGGGAAGTAACTACGCTTTGTTCCTTCTTACTAATCGGATTCACCAAAACTGACGAGGCGATTGCTAATTCGTTCCGCCAGATTATTATGAATCTTGTCGGTGGCATTGCCTTCTTGGTCGCGCTCTACTATCTGGCCATTAACTTCCAGTGCATCGATTTCACAGACTTCATTGTCTTCGGAACAGTTGCACCTGCACTTGTTGTTTTGCCTCTTACTTGCTTTAGCTTGGCGGGTATCACGAAGGCTGCGCAAATGCCCTTCCATACATGGCTGCTGGGAGCTATGGTTGCCCCTACGCCTACCTCGGCATTGCTGCATTCGTCAACCATGGTTAAAGCTGGCGTTTTCATGCTCATCAAATGTGCGCCAATCTATGCAGTTTCGTTTGCCCCTTCCATCCTGGTTATCCTCGTTGGCGGTATTACCTTCTTGCTTTGTTCGTTTATGGCAATTTCGCAATCGAATGGTAAACGTGTTTTGGCCTATTCAACCATTGCGAACCTTGGCTTGATCACTGCATGTGCCGGTGTTGGAACAGCAGAAGCAATTTGGGCAGCAATATTCTTGGTTATCTTCCACGCTATTGCCAAGAGCCTCTTGTTCCTTTGCGTAGGTACGGCAGAGCATCATATTGGTTCGCGTGACATCGAAGATATGGACTTGCTGTTTGAACGTATGCCTCGTCTTTCCCGCATGATGATTGTCGGCATCATGATTATGTTCTTGGCTCCTTTTGGCATGCTGGTTGCAAAATGGGCAACACTGGTAACGTTTGTGGATACTCGTCAGTTTGCGCTCTTACTTATGCTCGCATTTGGCTCTGCAGCTACGTTTATGTTTTGGGCAAAATGGATCGGTAAGCTTGCTGGAATAACCGGCACCCCAGACAGCATCGAGCAAACGGTACATTGGAGCGAATGGGTAGCAACAATGACGTTTACGATTATGGCTCTTGTTGCCTGTGCGACTATTCCATTGATTTCCGATTTCCTGGTTGAGCCTTACATTGGATCGGTGCTCGGCATTGCTATTCAGCCTGTTCTTGATGACGATCTCTATCTGTCTGCCATCATTGTTATTGTGCTTGCGATCGTACTTTTGGGTGGTTTACGCAAATTCCGTAAGAGTATGCACAAACAGGATGTTTATCTCTCGGGTGTTTCCGTTGACAATGAGCAGAGGGTATTTATTAATTCCCTTTCTCAGCCCATGGAAGCAACTGCTCGAAATTGGTATCTTGAACCGATTTTTGGTGAGGAAAAGATCAGACCAATCGGAACCATTGCTTGCTATCTGCTTCTTGTTGCAGCATTTGGTTGGGCTGCGTATTCTTCGCTGGTTGTAACGGGAATTTTGTAAAGAGAAGGGAAATCTGAATGGATACTATTATCACCATCCTTACAACCCTTCTTGCTTCGGCGGCGTTTGCCATCGTGGCATCCGTGCTGGGTTGTTTGCTCGCAGGCCTCGACCGTAAAATCACAGCTCGTATGCAAGGAAGGGTAGGACCCCCGATCTTGCAGCCTTATTACGACGTACGAAAATTGTTCATGAAGGAAAACGCCGGCGTTAACTCCGCAATCGGTACCTATGTCTTCTGGGCTTTGATTTTCACTTTTGTTGCAGGCGGCATTTTCATCAGTGGTGGAAACTTGCTTTTATGCATCTTCATTATCACTCTTGCCGAAATGCTGTTTATCATGGCTGCCTACGCTGCCCGTTCTCCGTTTGCTGAAGTTGGCGCACATCGTGAAACCCTTCAGGTCATGGCATATGAGCCTATGGTGCTCCTGCTTGCAGTTGCATATTTCTTGGCAACGGGAAGTTTCGATGTTGAAGCTGTCATTCATGTGCCTACCCCAATTATTGGGTCTACCGTTGGCGTATTCATTGGCATGCTCTTTATCCTGACCATTAAATTGCGTAAGTCCCCGTTCGATCTTTCCTATTCGCATCACGCGCACCAGGATCTGGTAAAGGGCGTTACCACTGAAATGTCTGGTAGGGTTCTTGGCATGGTTGACATTATGCATTGGTGCGAAAATGTGCTGTTCATGGCGTGGATTGCCTTATTCTTCGTATGGAGCAGCCCCATTTGCATATTCGTCGTGATCGTAGCGGTAGCGTTGGTTTATTTCCTTGAAATCTGGATTGACAACAACTTCGCGCGAGTTAAATGGCAGCTGATGCTTAAGTCGGCCTGGATCGTTACTCTGGTTTTTGCAGGCATCAATATTGCCCTTCTTGTATACCTGTAAGGAGAATCAATGTCTCATATCTCGAAATCTCCTTGGATCATCCATTACGATGCGTCCAGCTGCAATGGCTGCGATATCGAAGTCCTTGCTGCCCTGACACCGCTCTACGATGCAGAGCGATTTGGCGTGGTGAATACTGGCAACCCTAAGCATGCTGACATCTTCTTAGTCACCGGAAGCGTCAATGAGCGAAATATCGATGTTATCAAAGAAATCTATGACCAGATGGTAGAGCCCAAGGTTGTGGTTGCTTGCGGAATATGCGCATGCTCTGGCGGTATTTTTCACGATTGCTATAACGTAATTGGTGGAGTGGATAAAGCAATTCCAGTCGATGTCTATGCTCCTGGCTGCGCGGTCCGTCCCGAGGCTATCATCGACGCTGTCGTTGAAGGCGTTGCCGTTCTTGAGGAAAAAGCGAAAAAGATTAAAGAGCAGAAAAGGGGTGCATAGTACATGGCAATTACACAAGATTTCCGCTCAATTCCGCTCGACAAGCTCATCGATACCTGCAGAGAGCGTAAAGACGAAGGCTATCGTCTAGCTCAATTATGTCCCAAGCTTGAGCGGGATGATTCGATCACGCTCATCTATACCTTCATCAAAGAGTCCGAGATGATTAACTACAAGGTCTCTGGGATCAAGAAGGGCGTTACCGAGGTTCCCTCAGTTACTGAATTATTTATTGCTGCTTTCGTTTTTGAAAATGAAGCGCATGATCTGTTTGGCGTTAACGTCGTTGGAAACCTTATCGATTTTCAAGGCAAGTTCTATTCCTTCGCTGAGGGAGTTGAAGCGCCTATGACCATCGTTACCCCCGCTCAACTTGCTGCTCGTGAAAAAGCAGCCAAGCTTGCCGCTGCAAAGGCTGCACGTGCAGCAAAGGCAAAGCAGCAAGCTGCTGTACCTTCGGGCCAAGGCGATGAAGAGCTAGAAGCCAAACTGTCAAAGATGGACCCCGAAAAAGCCGCAAAGGTCCGTGCTGCCATGAAGGCTAAAGCCGCAAAGGCAGCTAAGTCCACAGCTTCTTCGAGTGCCAATGATCTTGAGGATAAGCTCTCTGGCATGGATCCCGAAAAAGCTGCTAAAGTTCGTGCGGCAATGGAGGCAAAAGCAAAACGACAGGCTGAAATTGCAGCCAAGGAAGGTGAGTAGCAATGGGTAAGGCTCAAGTAATTCCCTTTGGCCCTCAACATCCGGTGCTGCCAGAACCGCTTCATCTCGATCTTGTTGTCCAAGACGAAACTGTAGTGGATGTTCTTCCTCAGATTGGTTTTGTTCATCGTGGGCTTGAAAAGCTTGTTGAAACACGGGATATTCATCAATACATTTATGTTGCTGAGCGAATTTGCGGCATTTGTGCTTTTGGCCATAGCTATGGATACGCGCAGACCATTGAAAGCATGATGAATGTTGAGGTGCCTGAACGCGCCGAGTTTCTCCGTGTGATCATGCATGAGCTTTCACGTATTCACTCCCATTTGCTTTGGATGGGCTTGGCAGCGGATGCGTTCGGCTATGAGGCGCTTTTCATGCATTGCTGGCGTCTGCGCGAACGTATTCTCGACATATTTGAAACTGTTGCAGGTGGTCGCGTTATTCTTTCATACACGTTGCTCGGTGGTGTTGCTAAGGATATCGAGGCACCGACTCTTGCGGCAATCAAAGACACCCTTAATTCTCTAAAGAAGGAATACGCTGAAATCTGCAACGCTTTCCTGAAAGACTCCTCCGTAAAGAACCGTACCGTTGGTGTTGGTTTAATCGACGAAGAGCATGCGCGTGAGTATGGCATGGTTGGTCCCTTTGCTCGCGCTAGCAATTTCAACAATGACGTTCGCTGCTTAGGAATTGGCGCTTATGGCAATCTCTCTTCATTTGAGCCTATTCTCGATACTCAAGGCGATTGTTACGCTCGTATAAAAGTACGTGCGAATGAAGTACTCCAATCCATAGATATCGTTAACGAGCTTATCGATAAGATTCCAGATGGGTCTATCTTGAATCCTGCTAAGGGTGCTCCAGAAGATGGTGCTGAGGCATCAAACATTTTGGAGCAGCCTCGAGGTGAGGTGTATTACTACGCTGCCGGTAATGGCACTAAATATCTCGAGCGTATGCGTATTAGAACGCCTACTTCTCAAAACATTGCTGGCATGACCATGGCTCTAAAGGGATGCGAAATATCCGACGTCAACATGATCGTCCTTACTATCGATCCCTGCATTAGCTGCACAGAAAGGTAAGACCCATGGGTGGTTTCAAACTTGGCAAAATGACCCTTCGGTCTCTTTTTGGAAAACCGGAAACGGTTCGGTATCCATTTGAGGAGCCTGAACACCCCGCTTCATTGAGGGGAAAGGTTGTTTTTAACCCAGATAACTGCATCTATTGCGGTATCTGCGAAAAACGCTGTCCTACTGGTGCAATATCGGTTAATAAGAAAGACAGCACCTGGTCAATCGATCATTTTAAGTGCATTCAATGCGACACTTGCGTACGTGAATGTCCTAAAGGTTGCCTTTCAATGGATGCTGTCCTGGTGCATCCTTCCACGGTTAAAGAGGTAGAAACATTCAGAAAACCCGAACCCACTGCAGAGGAAAAGGAAGCACTCGCAAAGAAAGAAGCAGAGAAAGCTGCTAGAATCAAGGCAGCGAAAGAAGCAAAGGCGGCTAAAGCTGCTGCTGCAAACGAATCGGATGCGTAGCGAGCTGCTTCTTTGCTTACAACGGTACATTTTTAGAACCGGGCCTCATGGCCCGGTTCTTTCGTGGGGGACTAATATGGGACAAAGCACCGACTACAAAGTTAGCGATAAGGTTTTCACTATCCCAAATCTGCTATCCGCAATTCGACTCTGCATGATTCCCGTCTTCCTGCTTCTTCTTTTCAACGATTTCAACTTGGCTGCTACTCTTGTATTTGCTGTTGCTGCCTCGACTGACTGGGTAGATGGCCAAGTTGCTCGTCGTACCAATTCTGTTTCCAAGCTTGGTCAGCTTCTTGATCCATTTGTTGATCGTCTCCTTATGATTTCTGGCGTATTGGGCTTGTTCCTTGTTGGCCGTCTTCCTCTTTGGATCATTGTCCTTGTCGTTGCTCGCGATCTTCTTATGCTCGTTGGTGGAAGCTACCTTCTTTCTCGATGGAAGGTTCGTGTACCGGTTATTTATCTGGGCAAGTTTTCTACCACTTGCCTCTATATCGGTTTTGCGGGAATTTTGCTCAATGCGCCTTTGCTCAACGGTCTAGGCATAGTTGGAGTCTCGTGGCTGCCTGGGCTTTGTGCTGGCTTATACTCATGGGGCTTCTGGTTTACCTATTTAGGGCTAATTTTGTGCATTATCACTACCTCTTACTACATTGCAAAAGGCGTTAGTGGCATGAAAACGGCCATGGCGTTAGAAAAAGAAAGCGGAACCGCAACCGATAATCCTGAATAACGTATGACCGATAAGAGAAGAAATAATCCTCGCAATTCCGATGCAACGCATCGTCAGTCTCGTTCGCAAAAAATCAGCCAGAGGCAATCTCGCAGTGGCAATACGGCAAGTCACCCTCGTCATAGCACGTATCCGCCACAAAGGCCTTCAAACCCTGAATCCGTTGAACGAACCCTTCGCTCCTCAGAGCGAATTAACCGCATACGTGAACAAGGTGCTAAGAGAACTCAGGTGCAACCCCCAAGACAACCGGTTAATCAGGCCAAAAAGAAGCAGTCGCAATCAGCTTCTAATTGCCCTGTTTCCAAACCTGAACGCAACCAAAATGCTTCTATACGAGAGGTGCGTCCTAGTTCCTCACGGTCGGAGATAGGCTCTCAACGACCGAGTGGTAGCGCTCGTACCGCATCTAGGCAAAACGACGGCTTGCCACGTAATCGCGTAAATGCTGCACAGCGACAAATTAAACCAAACCGGCCAAGGCATTCTTCTTCTGATTTGGGTCAATCCCATCTTGCTAAGGGAATTTACTCTCAAAGAGATGTTAGAGGAAATCACCCTTCTTCAAGGGGCGGCCTCGGTCGTGCGTCCAATGCTGGCGCTAGAGCTACATCGAGCCACAAAAAGGTGACCTCATTTAACGAAATTGCCGTCGCGTGCGTAGCGCTGCTTGCAGTTTTGGTTTTTTGTGGCGTAGATGGCCTTATTAATGGAAATAAAATCTATGAAGGAGTTGTGATTGGCGATGTCGCCGTTGGCGGACTCACGAAAGACGAGGCGGTAGACCGTGTTTCAGGTGAATACTCCCAACGCGTTTCTTCAAACGTTGCAACCTTCTTCACTACGCAAGATAACTTAGACAACCCTAAAAATAGCGACACCGATGCAAACATCGAGGAGCAGATCTCATATGAGGAATCTTTGTCGAATCGAACTCAATGGACGATTCCGAGCAATGAAGTAGAAGCTACGCTCGATATTGACTCCCTTGTTGAGCAAGCCTTCGAGGTTGGCAGGAGCGACGGCAGCATTTTTGGGCGCATTGGTGCAGGTATTTTTGGCAAAAACATCCCATTAATTTGCTCTTACAACGATGAGGAGATCAACTTATTGTCGGATCAGATGACTTCCGCGGTAGGAAAGAAACGCATCAATTTCGGAATCTCCATTAACAATGGCGTTGCATCAGTCACCAACGGAAACGACGGCAATGAAGTGACTACCGAGTGGCTTACCAGCCATCTGAATGAAACATTTTTGGGCACCGAACCATCAACCAAAACCGTTCTCGAAACGCAATACATGCCACTTCAGGCCAATGAAAATGATGCTAAAAAAACAGCAGATACCGTAAATGCATCAATTGCCGCTGGAGCTTCATTCGTCTATGGGGATCAAACATGGAACGCCTCTTCTTCTGATTTGGGAAACCTTATTACTACCAATCTCCTGGAAGAAGGGAAGGACCATTGGGTACTTACTCCCGTGTTTGATGATTCGAAAACGAAGAACGCTCTTCTTTCGTCGCTTCATTCAAATATCGACTCTGACGGACTTCAGGTTTCATTTACTAAAGACGGCAATGGCCAGATAGTGGTTTCCTCTAACGCGAAGGGAACCGCTCCTGTCGCGAGTGATGTGATGGATGAGCTGAATACTACCTTTTTCGTTTCGGAAACACGCACTCAGGCTCCGCAAATCAGTGTGCCTTCTGCCGACATACCATCTTCTCTATCGTTTGAAGACGCAAAGTCATTTGGCTTGATCACCGATATATCTTCGTTTACCACCCAATATTCGTCGGGCAACGAAGCTCGTGTAAACAACATACATACTGCTGCAGATTTGCTTTCAGGCTCTATCGCCAAAGCCAATGGTGGCTCGTGGTCCTTTAACGACATAGCCGGTGAAGCTACCCCCGATAAGGGCTATCAAGCTGCTGGCGCTATCGTTGGCGGCGAGTATTCTGATGCCGTAGGTGGAGGGATATGCCAAGTCGCAACTACCGTATTCAATTCGGTTTACCTTGCGGGCTATCCAATTGAAAAAAGGTACAACCATACCCTTTACATTGAAAGCTACCCTAAGGGCAGAGACGCCGCCATCGCCTATCCTGATCTTGACCTGGTCTGGAAAAACGACACCACTTCCGATGTTTTGCTGATGATGTCATACACCTCAACATCGGTAACCGCTACACTATGGGGAGTCGATCCTGAGTATCAGGTTTCTACGGAATACGGTGAATGGAAGAAGGGTGAGCCGTATTCAACCACGTATAAAACCGATAATACGGTGGCCTCTGGTAAAGAGTACGTAAAAACAACGGGTGTCGACGGGAGCAGCATTACTATTGTTCGTACGGTGAAAGACCATGAGGGTAAGATCCTTCATGAGGATAGCTTCACCTCTACGTATGCCCCCAAGAATAAAGTGATTGTCAAAGGCACAGCTTAATGGCGCGGAAGGAGCCTTTAGTGTACTATCAGCCGGATATTGAGACCATGTCGCGTGAAGATCTGGAAGCTCTTCAGCTGGAGCGTTTGCAGGCATTGGTAAAGCGGGTTTATGAGAAGATCCCTTTCTATAAGGAGTCCTTCGACAAAGCGGGGATCAGCCCTGAAGATATCAAGTCACTCGCCGACCTCACAAAGCTTCCTTTTACAGTTAAGCAGGATATGCGCGACGCTTATCCATTCGGATTATTTGCTGTACCGCGCAAAGAGGTAGTTCGAGTTCATTGTTCATCTGGCACCACTGGTACTGCCACGGTAGTCGGCTACACTCAGAAGGATCTTGAGAATTGGGGCGACTGCTTTGCTCGTGCGCTTTATGGCGCGGGATGCGGCCCTGATTCTACCCTACAAATCGCCTATGGTTATGGTCTGTTTACCGGTGGCCTTGGCGCCCACAATGGGGGAGAGCGAGCTGGCTGCACCGTTCTTCCTATGTCTACTGGTAACACTAAACGTCAAGTTCGTCTCATGAAGGACTTCGACGTTGACTGCCTATGCTGTACACCCTCTTATGCCTTGAATATCGCAGAGGTCGCAGAAGAAGAGGGCTATGATATTCGTGAATTCCCAATCCATGCTGGTATTTTAGGTGCGGAACCGTGCTCAGAGGCAACGCGCGCTGAGATCGAGCAAAAAATGGGCATTCAGTTTTACGATATTTACGGACTTTCTGAAGTAATGGGCCCTGGCGTTGCCTGCGAGTGCGAAAAGCAGCACGGCCTTCATGTTTGCGAGGATCAGTTCATCATCGAGATCCTTGATCCTAAAACCCTTCAGCCTGTTCCTGATGGCGAATGGGGAGAAGTGGTATTCACCACGTTGTGCAAGGAATGCTCTCCTTTGGTGCGTTATCGCACTCGAGACATCTCGCGTATTCTTGTCGGCGAGTGCGAATGTGGCCGTACCTTCCGCCGTATGGATCGAATTGCTGGACGCACCGACGACATGATGATTCTCCGTGGCGTAAACGTGTTCCCCTCTCAGATTGAAGAGGAGATAGTATCGTTCCCCGAAATCGCTCCTCAGTACCAGCTCATACTCACCACGAAGGGCACGCTTGACCATGCTGAACTTCGTGTGGAAACTGTACCTGAATTCCCATTCGACGAAATTCGACGTCTCGAAAAGCTTAAGAAAGACCTCCAGAAGGCTCTGAAGGAAAATCTCCAGATTGCTGTTGATGTCAAGATCGTTGAACCGAAAACCATTGAGCGCGCTGAGGGCAAGGCAAAGCGCATCATCGATATGAGGGAGAATTTGCACTAATGATTTCGCAGCTGACTGTATTCCTGGAAAACGAAGAAGGCCGTCTGGCAAGTGCTGTCCGTACCATTTCCAATGCTGGTATTAACATGCAGGCATTATTCTTGGCAGATACCGCAGATTTTGGCATTTTGCGCATTTTCTGCGATACCCCTAAGAAAGCGTGCGCGGCTTTGATCGACGCTGGCTATCGCGCCAAGCTCATTGATGTTGTAGCAGTTAAGGTTTCAAATAAACCTGGCGAACTTGCTAACTTGATGGACTATCTGAATGACAACAACGTAAATGTTGAGTACGCCCATTGCTTTATCGTAGGCGAGTACGCCTACGATGTGCTTAAGGTTTCCGATCCTTCGTTGGACGTGAAGCTTTCTGCAGCTGGCTTCGATGTGTGCAAACCGGAAGATATTTATGCCATTGACTAATAATCGCGTTTCCACATCTGGTTTTATTGGTAAGCGATGTGCCGCCGCGCTGTTCTCTGCAGCGCTAGCGGCATCGCTTTTTCCAGGAGCCGCCTTTGCGGATGTTCGCTCTTCAGATATTATTGCTGGTCTTAGCGTTCAGGATCGTGGCCTTGCCGCATCGAGCTGCCCAAATATCGTCGCCGAGCATTCGATCGTTGTAGACGAGAATGGAACGGTGTATTTCGAGCGCGATGCTGATTCACAGGTGCAGATTGCGTCAGTTACAAAAACAATGACCGCAATCGTTGCTTTGGAGTACGGCGATCTGCAGAACACTACCATTACGGTTAGCCAAAATGCTGCTTCAATTGGCGAGTCGTCTGCAATGCTTCAAGCCGGCGATTCAATGAACCTTGAGTCTGCCCTTAAGGCAATGATGATATGCTCAGGCAACGATGCCGCAACTGCTATTGCTGAATGCATGGGCGATTCTATCAGGGACACTCTAAAAGAAAAGGGCGACCCCAATGTACCCGATGGTGCCTACGATGCCTTTGTGTACGCGATGAATAAAAAGGCCAAAAGCCTTGGCATGGATGACTCGTTATTCGCAAACCCTCACGGGCTCGATTTTGAGCAATATTCTGCAGACATGCATTGTTCAGCGCGTGATGTTGCCAAGATGTGCACTGAAGCAATGAAGAACGAGACCTTCCGAAACATCGTTTCCACTGAAGCCACTACTATTCAAGTTCAACGCAATGGCCAGCAGGCTGATGTTAAGCTCGAATCGACTGATGTTCTTTTGGGGACTTACGATGGCGCCTGCGGTGTCAAGACTGGTTTCACGGAAAAGGCAGGGGAGTGTTTTGCCGGAGCTGTTCAGCGTGATGGCAAAATCCTTTATTCAATTGTGCTCGATTCAAGCACAGAGGCTCAACGTTTTACCGATGCGACTACTCTTGATGATTGGGTTTACGACAACACCATCGATTACCCCTTGGTGCATAGTGGCGAAACCACTACTTACACCACAAGCACAGGTACTACTGCAACGGTTCCTGTTGTTGCCAACGTAAGTCATTCTGGGTGGATGGACAAAACCTTCAAGGCAACGCTTTCTGACCCAACTGCCTCGGTTAAGGTGTTTTCACTCGATGGAAATGTAAGCCAGGACGTTCAATTCGATACGGTTTCAGGCGATGTGAAGCCTGGTCAGAAAGTCGGTACGGTTACGTTCTATCAGCATAACGAAGTTATAGCCCAACAGGATCTCGTTGCCGCAGAAAATTGCCCGGCGCCAAACCCCATTGAGGGTATCGGGATCTGGTGGAATCGTTTATTTGCCGGTTTCTCTGACGAGAAAACCCAAGCTGACAGCTCAGTCGTGAATAGCACGCCCTTAATTTACGGCAGCAATGCAACTATAAATACAACCAAGGAGGGGTAAATGAAAACTTGTCCTGTCTGCAATAGTCCCATGGACGATTCGGCTCAATCCTGCTCGTCGTGCGGTTACCATCTTCAGGGTTCGACTCAAAAATTCGAAGCAGTATCGCTTGAGACCTCGGAGCCGGAAACCATACAGGTTACCTCAACAATCCCCACGCTTACCGTTTTGCAGGGCAAGCAAAAGGGAATTGTATATAGCCTTGATGGAAACAAAGCAGTTATCGGTCGTTCGCCTAAATGCGAGATCTTTCTAAACGACATGACAGTATCGCGTAAGCATGCGGTATTGGAGCGTGTTGCCGACGGTTGGTCTATCCAAGACACCGATTCGTTCAACGGTGTATGGGTTAATAACGCCAACGTCGACCATGTGATGCTATCCGATCGAGACATCGTCCAGATTGGTTGTTTTGTGCTGCGCTACGCAGAATAAGCTGTTTAAGTAAGAGGTGTAGTAATGAATCTTTTGTCCGGCAACGAGGCAATTGCCCGCGGTGCCTGGGAAGCTGGTTGCCATATTGGCGCAGCATATCCAGGTACTCCTTCAACGGAAACGATGGAGTCGTTTGCGAAGCTGCCTGGCGTATATGCCGAATGGTGCCCAAATGAAAAAGTTGCTCTTGAAGTTGCCGTGGGCGCATCAGCTGCAGGTGCGCGTGTTTTGGTTACCATGAAGCATGTTGGCGTAAATGTTTGCGCTGACCCATTGTTTACGGCAGCCTACACCGGCGTAAACGGCGGCCTTGTTATCCTTGCCGCCGATGACCCTGGTATGTTTTCGTCTCAAAACGAACAAGACTCTCGTTACTACGCAATGGCTTCCATGGTGCCAATCATGGAGCCAGCAGATTCTGCAGAAGCACATCGATTTGCAAAAGACGCCTATGGCATCTCCGAGCAATTTGACACACCCGTAATGATGAGGTCTACTGTTCGCATTTCCCACACTAAAACTCCTGTTGAAGTGGGAGACCGAACTGAGGTCGCGAAGCGTCCTTACGAAAAGGATTGCGCGAAGTGGGTGATGATGCCCGCATTCGCCAAACCCAGGCGCAAAGTGCTTGTTGAGCGTATTGCCAAGATTCGTGAATGGGTCGAAACCTGCCCCTACAATTCGATCGAGAGAAACACTCCCGAAGGATCCAGCAAAAGGGTTGGAATCATTTGCGCAGGAGCGGTTTATCAGCATGTTAAAGAAGCGTGTCCTGATGTAGACATCTTCAAGCTTGGCGTTGCATGGCCTTTACCTGCAAAAGCCCTCAATGAGTTTGCCGATAGCGTTGATGAGCTTCACGTCGTTGAAGAGGCATCGACTTATCTCTCTGATGCCGTCAAAGCCACTGGCGTGATTCTCGATCCCTTCCAAGTACCTCTTCCTGCTGATGGAGAAATCCATCCCGCCGATATCCTTCGCTCGCTTGGGCGAAAGCTTCCGCAGCATCGTAATAACGAAAACGACATTCCTAATCGACCACCCGCATTGTGCCCTGGTTGTCCTCATCGCGTGATCTTCAAAGAACTTTCGCGCTTGAAGGCGATCGTTACCGGAGATATCGGATGCTATACGCTTGGCGCATTGCCTCCGCTTTCCGCTATGGATACAACCCTTGATATGGGTGCATCAGTGTCGATGGCCCATGGTTTCGAACTTGCGCTGGAGGGAACCAAGCATCGTCCCGTAGTGGGTGTGATTGGTGATTCCACCTTTGCCCATTCAGGTCTCACTTCGCTCATCAACACCGTATACAACAAGGGCGCAGGAACGGTGTGCATCCTCGACAACCGCACTACCGCTATGACCGGGCAGCAAGGCAACCCCTTCAATGGGGTAACCCTGCAGCATCGTGAAAGCCGAGAGCTCGATCTTCCAGGCATACTCAATGCAATCGGGGTCGATCATGTTCAAACCGTTGATTCCTTTAATGTTAAAGCGGTTCGCGCGGCCCTTAAAGAAGCTACGAGTCGAGATGAACTTGACGTGATCGTTTTCCAGGGTCCTTGCGTTTTGCTAGACAAGAGTCCAAAGGATCACTACGTAGTAACCGACAACTGCAACGCGTGCGGAATCTGCAAGACCATTGGGTGCCCTGCAATTGCCTGCGACCCTGAAACTGGCATTTCCTCCATCGATCCTGACTTGTGCATTGGCTGCGATCAGTGCCGTCAATACTGTAACTTTGATGCGATTCAGCCCTGCAAAGGAGGCCAGCGATGAGTGACCAATCGGTATATACCATTCTTTTATGTGGCGTAGGCGGTCAAGGTACCATTACTGCTGCTGATCTTCTAGCGCGTGTCGCAACAGCTGCAGGAAAAGATTGCAAGGTATCCGAGATTCACGGCATGGCTCAGCGAGGCGGAGCGGTTACTACCGTAGTTCGATTCGGTGACGACGTCGCAACCATGGTCTGCGATGAAGGCTGCGCGGATAGCGTTGTTTCTTTTGAAGTAGTGGAAGCCCTTCGCAACATTGCTTTCCTCAAGGAGGGCGGATCGCTTGTCGTCAATGACGAATCGATTAAGCCCCTGCCGGTCCTCACGGGCATGGCCTCAATGCCTAAAAATGCGCGTGAACGCCTAAAGGAGATGGACGCTACTCTTATCCCTGCAAGCGAAATTGCTCGCGAGGCAGGCACTACCAAGTGTGCCAATGTTGTTCTTCTTGGCGCTCTCTCCGTTTCGCTTCCCTTCGAATCCGAACTGTGGGAGGAAGTCATTCGAGGAAAGGTTCCTCCGAAAACTATCGACATCAACATTGAAGCATTTAGGCGCGGCGCGCGTTATGCACGAGGGGAGTAGCAAGAAATGAGCATTAAGCAAATTAGCGTTTTTGTCGAGAATCGTCCGGGCCATCTTCAGCGTATTCTTGCCCTTTTCACCGAAAAGGGTATTAACGTGCGCGGGTACAGCTGCTCTGATACTGGCGACTATGGTATCGCGCGCTTTATCGTGGACAAACCCGAGAAGGCTCTTTCGGTGCTTGCTGAACGAGATGTAGCAGCTACTTCTTCCGATGTTGTTTGCCTGGTCTTGAAGGACGAGCCCGGTGAGTTGGAGCGAGTGTTCAGCCTTATGGCGGAGTCTGGCGTTAATATCTCCTATAGCTATTCGCTGATCTCTACCTACATTGCATTTAAGGTAAACGACCCGAGTAAGGCCGAAGAATATCTTTCCGAACAGGGTATTTCCCTGCTTAACCAAGACGATCTTGCTTAAGAAAGCGTAATGTGCCATGACTCAACAAAACGACACTTCTCTGTTCCAACCTGAAATTGAAACTTTGGACCGCAATGACATTCATGCCATTCAACTTGAAAAGCTGAAAAAACAGGTTGCCATGGTATACGAAAAGGTTGAATGGTATCGCAACAAAATGGATGAAATGGGCGTATCCCCGTCCGACATTCAAACCTTGGAAGATGTGAGAAAGCTTCCTTTTACTGATAAAACCGTTTTGCGTGACACGTACCCCTACGGGCTCTTCGCTGTTCCTCTCGATAAGATCATTGAGCTTCATGCTTCCTCCGGCACAACCGGTAAGCCCATCGTTGTCGGCTACACCCATCATGATATGGATGTCTGGAGTGATTGCATTGCTCGATTAGCAATGATGGCAGGTGTCAAACCGGGCGATCGCTGTCAGATGGCATTTGGCTATGGCATGTTCACTGGTGGCTTTGGTCTTCACTATGGCCTTCAGAAGCTGGGCTGCATGATGATCCCCGCAGGCTCCGGCAATACGGAACGTCATCTTCAGATGATCAACGACTATGGCACTACCGTTCTCATTGCTACTCCCTCTTACGCGCTTCATATGTGTGAAGTTGGCGAGAAGAAGGGTTTCGATTGGGCATCAAGCTCTCTCCGTATTGGACTATTCGGCGGCGAACCTTGCCCTCCCAAAATGAAGGAAGAAATCGAGCGTCGTATGCATATCACCTGCACAGACAACTATGGTCTCACCGAGGTTATGGGTCCTGGTGTATCCGGGGAATGCCTTTGCTCAAGAGATATGCAGCACATTGCCGAAGACCACTTCCTCTGGGAAGTTGTTGATCCAAAAACTGGCGAACCCGTTCCTGAAGGGGTAGAGGGCGAACTTGTCATTACGCCTCTCGATAAAGAAGGTATTCCCGTACTTCGCTACCGCACCCACGACCTTACCTACGTTGTTACTGAGAAATGCGAATGTGGTCGCAGTCACGCTCGCATGAAAAAGGTTCGCAAGCGTAGCGACGATATGTTGATTATTCGTGGCACCAACGTATTTCCCTCGCAGGTGGAGGATATTCTTTCAGGAATCAAGGGAGTTACCCCGTTTTACCGCATCGAGGTCGACAATGAAACTGGACTCGATCGCATGAAGATCAAGGTTGAAATTGAGCCTTCTGCTCTTAGCGACTCATATGAGGAAATGGATCGCTTCCGCAAGATGATTGCTACAAAGCTCAAGGAAACCATGCTTGTAGCTTCCGAGGTACAGCTCATTGAACCTGGTGGAATTGAGCGCAGCTTTGGCAAAACGAAGCACGTGATAGACAACCGTAAATAGCATGTGTACGCAATTGTCTAAGATTAAATCAATAAGCCCTTCTTCTCGAAAGGAAGAAGGGCTTCCTTTGTATGGCGATCATACGCATGCCTCGCAAACGGATAGCAGTAATAATCGAAACCCCAATTTAGAAAACAGACCGATACAGGGCAATGCTGTTGTTGGCAGATTTGCGCCTACGCCATCTGGGAAACTGCATCTAGGTAATCTATTCTCATTCATGGTGGCTTATCTTGTAGCTCGCAGAGCCGGTGGTTCGGTTCTAATGCGTATCGAGGACCTTGATCCCGCACGATCAAAACAAGTATATGCTGACGGAGTGTTCAGAAGTCTTGAAGCGCTCGGTTTCGAATGGGACAACCAACCTGTTTACCAAAGCTCCCGAACGGAAGCATATCGAGAGGCATATCAAGAACTCGATCGAAAGGGACTCCTGTATCCTTGCTTTTGCACGCGCTCAGACCTGCACTCTGCTAATGCGCCTCATTTTGGAGAAGAAGTTCTTTATCAAGGTACTTGTCGAACCCTAACAAAACATGAGCAAGAAGAAAAAGCAAAGCGACGAAGCCCAGCAACCCGAATTGCTGTACCTACGGAACGTTTTGCGTTTAGTGATCTTTTTCAGGGACCTCAATCATTCAGCCTAGCTGAATGCTCTGGAGACTTCATAGTCCAACGCAGCGATGGCGTATATGCATATCAACTCGCAGTAACTGTCGACGACGCTTGGATGGGCGTTACTTCGGTAGTCCGTGGCAGCGATTTGCTCACCTCAACACCACGTCAAATGTATCTGCAGAAATGCTTAGGATATGCAGCGCCAACGTATGGGCATGTTCCGCTGCTCGTAGATTCTGATGGGCACCGTCTGGCAAAAAGGAACCTAAGCACAGACATCGACTATTTACTCAATGAAAGGCGCATAAAACCAGAATACCTTCTTGGGAAGATGGCCTATACAACTGGAATCGTCGAGGAGATGAGAAGCTTCTCGCTTGAAGAGCTTATTCGATATGCAAATCTTAAGGCGCTAAATTTGAAAAGAGAACTTCGTATTCCAGATTCCTTCGCCCTTTAAACCCAACCCATGAACGACCCTGAGGTCAATGCCAGGCAATAGAATGCACCAAGTATCACATTAAGCATCACGATTTGCGACATTGCCGCATCTCTCGTCTTTTGATTAAGGGGATTATTCAGAATTGCACGCAATACAGGGAACGCTGCTAAGACCATAATCATTACAATCGGCATTCCAGTCGGATAGAACAAGCCCACAAGCGTAGCAATAATAACTACCCATACCAATATCGCGACATGATAACAATTCGGTGCCGTATTTCGACCAAGGACAACAGAAATCGTTTTGCGTTGGGCATTGATGTCTTTTTCGATATCGCATGTGTTGTTGGTAAAAAGGATCATTCCAATTCCGAAGATCAAAGGAAGTGCAACTAGAAGAACCAGCGGCTCAAAAACACCAGAGAGGGTATAGCAGCATGCCAGCGGAATCAAACCGCCCATAACGAATCCACTTACAAGCTCTCCAATAGGCATATAGGATATCGGCGTTTTGCCACCCGAATAAAGGAAAACTATGAGAGCCCCAATTAAGCCAATCGCAAGAAGAATCCAGCTAGTTAAATAAACCAGATAGAAGCCCATTCCTGCAGCTACAACAAGGAATCCAATCGCTAATGCGCAGACTGATTTGGGATTGAGATTGTTGTAGACCAAGACCGCATCAAAAGCATCTTCGGATGAGTTTTCAACCGAATCAGTGCCTTTCTTGAAATCGAAATAATCGTTCAATACGTTAACGGCAGACTGCATAAGAATACATATAGCAAGCAACATCAAAGCAAGCAAAATGCTTACTTTGCCTGAATACGTAATCGCGGAATACACAATCGAAAACAGCACTGGCATGATTGCAGCTACCCAGGTATGCGGTGCAGCGAGCTGAAAAGCAAGGTTAAGCGTAAGAGGGGAGAAGGAAACCTTTTTAGAAGCGGTTGATGGCTTAGCCTGTCGGTTTCTGCTGTTTTGAGGCATAACTTGTGCTTGTCCTATCTGGAGTAATTTAATATTTCGGGTCTTTATTATAATTAAGTGTCGTTAAGGCATCCCAAAAATGGAAAGGAAGCCGATGGAGACATCAACAGAAATCGAAGTGCGATACGCCGAAACCGATGGAATGGGTGTGGTTTATCATGCTAACTACCTCGTATATCTTGAGGTTGCTCGTACTGATTTTCTGAACAAACTGGGATTTCCTTATGCTGATATCGAAAAAGCAGGCTATCTCTCACCTGTTGTACATGTTGACCTTTCGTACGGCTCGCCCTTCCGCTATGGCGATATCGTGGTAGTTAAAACGCATGTCTCAAAAGTTACTCCGGTTAGGACTCAATACACCTGCAAAATGTATCTGAAGGGCGAGGATCCTGAAACGGCTAAGCCCCATTTCACAGCTGTAACATCCCACTGCGTATGCGATAAAGAGACTTTCAAACCCGTCAGCCAGAAGAAATTATTTCCCGAACTATTCGAGGCATATAAACGCGTCTGCTATTCGGAATAATCAATATATGAATGAGACCCTCTCGACGGACTAGACGAGAGGGTCTCATTCAGAATAGACGCTATTAACGCTTTGCTACAAGGTCTTCATCCTAGTGATGGGATCTGCGATAGCCAGTAACATGCATAAGTGCAAGAAGCTTGCCGTTTTGATCCTTCATTGTGATCTCGTAGCGAGCAATCTTCTTAGAAGTGCAGGGGACTAATTCGCATCGCGCCGTTATGGTATCTCCAACTTGAGCCGAAGCAATAAAATCAATTTGTGAATTCATGGTAACCATGTTGTTCTTGATGTAATGGCTTGCAACGCCAAAGGAAAAGTCTCCCAAGGTAAAGTAGCAACCACCCATAGGAATGCCAATACCATTGAGACAAGTTTCATCGATAGGCATGATGCAGACAGAGTAATCTTCTCCAACTTCAATGGCTTTGATGCCATTTTTTGCCGCGAAACGATCACTTGTACAATAGGGGTCGGTTTCTACAATTTCTTCTTCCTCAGCCATTATCTGGATCTCCCTTTATCTTCTATTCCTTTTATGCAACCGCAGGGAAGTAGAGGTCTAGTTCCGCCACAGCACAGTAAAACATGGTAGCACCATTTAGTGATAGCGTGGCCAAAGCTTCAAAGGTAGTTGCTTACGCTGTTCAATTTGACAGCTACGAAACATTCAAGCAGAAGTGAAGCAAAATACCGATTGATTAGCTGCAGTTCGGCTGCTGCTCCCAAGAGTTCAGGGTCGTGCAACGGTATCGGATAGGAGAACTCGAATAAAGGATTCTCGATACTTACTCAGCTGAATTATTTCCGCGATAGGAACCACGGTATTCGCCCAATCAAACAGACAGGCCGCTAATGAATATCAGCTAGTTTACATAAGATATATTATCAATGTTTCTTTCGTGATAATGGGCGGGTTAACAACCTGTGATTACCGGTTATCAATGCTCATAACTCAAATACTCGCTAAAAAAGATAAAGCGTATCGAAGCAAGGTCTGAAAACTCTACAAAGCGAAAAGATGAGCCGTTGCGGCTCATCTATCAATACTGGTCAATAACGAAAAGCGCGCTGGCCAGAGAAGCATAGGTATACATCTTCAGCGCGGATGCAGGCGGTTCCTGGAGGAACTCCGTGTGCAAATAATAGGAATGATAATGCTTCTATTCGCACACCTTAGACACTATGGGAGACTCCGCTTGAGCCAAATCCGCCTTCACCACGATCAGAATGATCAAGATCATCCACTTCGTCAAAATGAATTGCTTCGACCTTCATAATTACCAATTGTGCGATTCGATCGCCAACGTGAATCTCGATATTATTTCGAGGATCTAGGTTGATAGCGATTGCCTTTAGTTCTCCGCGGTAATTACTGTCGATAAGGCCAGGTGTATTAACAAGCGAAAGCCCTTGCTTTAGCGCAAGACCGCTACGAGGCAATACAAACCCAGCATATCCATCTGGGATCTGAACAGCCAAGCCAGTAGGGATAAGACCGCGTTCAAAGGGTTTCAGCGTGATATCTTGAGTAGCGCAAAGATCATACCCAGCATCGCCCTTGTAGGCATTCTGAGGTACTAGGGCGTGCTCACAGAGCTTCTTTGTTGGAATGGTCAGTGTATTCATATCAGTACAAGCCCTTCAATGCATCTCGAAATTCGTCTACTGTCTTGAAATCCTTATAAACACTCGCAAAGCGAATATAAGCAACATCATCTACTTTAGCTAAGCGCTCAAGAGCCATGTCGCCAAGACTCTTAGAACTAATTTCCTGCTTAGACGAATTACGTAGTTCGATTTCAATGCTATCGATAAGTTGCGAAATCTTCTCTGCGGAAACCGATCGTTTAGCACAAGCAATCAGTAAACCGCGAAATAGCTTCTCTCGATCATATGCCTCGGAAGAGCCATCGGATTTGATAATAACTAACGGATTTTCGCTTGTGCGCTCATAGGTAGTAAAACGAGATCCGCATGACAAGCATTCCCGACGACGGCGAATCGAGGAACCATCGTCGGCGGATCGAGAGTCGACAACCTTTGATTCAGGATGCCCACATGAAGGACAGCGCATGAGATCTCCTTTGAACGGATAACCTCAAGCAAGTATACAAGATATAGATATTGCTAAGCAAAACGATGACTATATTTCAGCTTATTGTATGTAAGACTATTTTCAAAAGCACGGAAATATAGTCGTAGCCTTGCTTGATCGACGTCAATTAAGCTCCCAAGAGAATCAAAACAAGCAGCACTAGAGAGGCTCCAGCGACACTTCTAATATATGTTGCAGAGCTATCTTTTGATGCTACACCCGGCTTTAAAAACGCCTTGTCTATTGAGCCAAAAAGAGGATCGGCATGAATTGCGATAGCGACTTTTTCAAAGAAGTTCAAGAGACGCATTTTTATAGGCAGTTGACGACACGAGTCCGAATCGGCCAATCGGTCAAAGTTAATAATTGGCGTTGACACGTTCTGCTTAAGCGAATATTCAGGCTTAAGAGCCGCAGAGCCAACCGTGCGATACGTCACTGACGCCTTGCTCATAACATGCCTCCTTGCATAGAACCTTTGTTCGTGTATACTGTAAATCGAACATACGTTCCTGTCAACATAAATACAAACATTTGTTCTATTTAGGAGTCGCAATGTCCAAACCCCTTACTACGCGCCAAAAAAGCGTATACGAATTCATAGAATCCTATATATTGCAGAAGGGGTATGGTCCAACGGTGCGCGAAATTGCAGAAGCAGTTCACCTATCCTCCCCTTCCACTGTTCATGTTCACTTAAAAACACTTGAAGAAAAGGGTTACATCGTTCGAGATCCTTTGAAGTCCCGATCAATCGCCCTGCCAGGCAAGCATGAGCAAGAAGAGGCATTTGGCTCCACAGGTTCTAGCAACACCTTGTCATTGCCCCTTGTTGGAAATGTCGCAGCAGGAGAACCAATTCTTGCAGAGCACAACGTTGAGACAACTATGCAGCTTCCCACGGAAATCGTAGGAGATTCCGCTTCGTTCATTCTCGCCGTGCATGGCGAATCAATGATCGAAGCCGGTATCAACGACGGAGATTATGTTGTGGTTAAAGAGCAACAGGTGGCTCGCAATGGAGAAATTATCGTTGCGCTGATCGATGATGGAGCAACCGTAAAACGTTTCTACAAAGAGAACGACCATATTCGCTTGCAGCCCGAGAATTCAACCATGGATCCAATTATCACGCGTGATTGCGCTATTGTTGGAAAAGTAGTGGCTGTACTTCGTAAAGTTTATTAATCATCAATTTTCATGATCGTTATCGACTAACAGCAAAAGGCCAACGGCTCATGAGCCGTTGGCCTTTTGCTGTTCTATGAGTTATAGGGATGCTGATTTGCTCCCCTATTCAGCAACGCAGGAAAATCCCTTTAATTTAGCAACAGCCTGAGCGCCAGCTCGAACCATCAACAAAGTACCTGTATCCGTGTACTCCTCGTTCATAATAGTGCAGCGTTGATGAGCGAACGAAACCAAGTCTCCCCTATTGTACGGAATCAGCAGTTCAAGGATTTCTTCCTGAGACGAAGCAACTAATCCAATTCGAGAAACAAGATCATTGATACCATCTCGCGTAACGGTTGAAGTAAAAACGGCATTGGGGTATCGAATGGTCAATGCCTCATATTGCTCAGGCAGCAAGAGGTCTTTTTTATTAAAGACCTCAACTCGACCAATCTCTTCAGCGCCAATCTGCTCTAGTACCATATTGACGGTATCAATCTGCCTATCGGCATTAGGATCGGAAGAATCGACAACATGCAAAATTAGATCAGCGCCGTTAATTTCGTCCAAGGTTGATTTGAACGCTTCAACAAGAGTCGTAGGGAGCTTTTGAATGAAGCCAACAGTGTCGGTAAGGGTCACCTCTCTGCCCTCAGGCAAAACCAGCTGACGAGTGGTCGAGTCGAGTGTAGCGAACAATTTATCGTAGCTAAGAACCTCGGAGCCCGTAATGGCGTTAAGCAAGCTGGATTTACCAGCATTGGTATATCCAGCTAAAGCAACCTTATAGATTCCAGACTCTTTACGCTGTTTTCTCTGTAGATCGCGCTTTTTGGAAAGCAAAGCCAGCTCACGCCGAATAGAGGTAATTCGATTACGAATAAGACGGCGGTCAACTTCTAGCTGACTCTCGCCTTCGCCAAAACGGGAACCAACGCCACCACCCATACGGTTTGAGGCAAGATGAGCCCACATACCGCGCAAACGAGGATACAAGTACTGGTTCTGAGCAAGGCGAACCTGAAGTCTACCCTCTTTGCTTGTGGCATGAAGAGCAAAAATATCAAGAATCAAGGCAGTCCGGTCAATGACTTTGACGTCTTTTCCGACAACTTTTTCCAGATTAGACTGCTGAGAGGGAGTTAACTCGTCATCGAAGATAACAACATCGGCCGCATAAGAACGAGCAAGGCTGGCAATTTCCTCTGCCTTACCGCTTCCTACAAATGTACGAGGATTGGGAGAATCAAGTTTCTGCGAGGTCTGAGCTACCGTGTCTGCGCCTGCCGTCCAAGCAAGACGCTCAAGCTCTGCTAGAGAAGATTCTAGACTCCACTCCTGATTAGGCCTTTCAACACCAACCAATATCGCACGCTCGCGAGGCTTTTCGATAATGGTCTTTGGTCCATGTTGTTTTACTTCGTCAAATTCGATCATGCAAACCTATATTTCAATCGTGCCAGTGAAAACCTGCGTTGCAGGACCCGTCATAAGCACATGGTTATTTTCCTGCCAAGTGATGTTAAGCGTACCACCACGAAGATGGACTTTGTTGGTTCGTTCAGAACGACCGGTTAAAACCGCAGCCACCAAAGAGGCGCAAGCACCAGTGCCGCAAGCAAGCGTTTCGCCGCATCCACGTTCAAATACACGCATATGCAGTCCGTCATTCGAGGGAACAATAAACTCAACGTTGGTTTTGGCGGGAAACGCTTCATGCGATTCAAAATAAGCACCGAAACGCTCCAGATCGAAAGAATTAAGTGTTTTGTCTGATGACGTAAACCACTCTGCCGGCAATTGATCAAGATCGTCAAAGAAACAAACCGCATGGGGGTTCCCCATGGAAACGCAAGTAAACGAGAAGTCGCCCCAAGGGGAAGAAACGGTCTCCTCATTCACGAAAGATTCGCCGTTGGTAGCATTGCCGTTTGCGGGAAGAATCGTCGGAATTTTTACGGGATCCAAGATCGGCATATCCATGTCAACAGAAGCGACACTCATAAAACCATTTGCATCGAGCTTAAACGAAATGGGAAGTGGTCCACGTTTCGTATCAGCGATGTACGACCCAGCATCTGCATCGATATAGTTATGGTCAACCAAGTACTTGGTAAAGCAACGCACACCATTACCGCACATTTCAGCCAAAGTGCCATCTGAATTGATGTAATGCATGTAGGCAACGCATTCAGGTCGGTCGGAAGGGCGCACAAGGACCACACCATCAGCCCCAATGCCGAAATGCCTATCGCACAGGAAAGCAACCTGATCGGCACTCAACTCAATAGTTTTATTGAAATCATCGACAAATACGAAATCATTACCGAGACCGTGCATTTTTGTGAAATTAAGCAGCATGGAAGGCTCCTTTGTACGAAAAGCTCATGTTCATTCGCAATTATTTTAGAGCTGTGCGTTGCAGGTAGGTTTCCACCACGCAATCTACCATTTCAGGAAAACTTAGAGAATCAGCATCAAGCCATACTAAACGGCTATCACGTCTTAACCAAGTGCGCTGCCGTTTAGCATAACGACGGGTAGCAGTCTTGATAAGCTCAACGGCTTCACTCATCGTAATATCACCATCGAGAGCAGAAACAACTTCCTTGTAGCCGATAGCTTGCGGGGCGGTGAGAGCAGCACGCCATCCGTAATTTAAAAGGAACTTAACTTCCTTAACGAGCCCCTCTTCAAACATGTTATCGACGCGTTTATTGATACGAGCTGCCAAAAGATCAGGATCTCGCTTAAGAGCAAAACGAACCGAGGGAACCACCTCTGGAAGCTCTTTCATACCTTTAACTTGATTTGCGTAAGATACACCCTGTTCATGCATTTCCAATGCCCTAATAACGCGTCGGACATTGTTGGGGTGAAGAAGAGCGGCGGAAGCAGAGTCCACCTTGTTTAGCTGCTCCCAAACAGCTTGATTTCCAAATTGTCTTGCAAAGGTTTCGTATTTTGCCCGAACGGGGTTATGCTCCTGATCGCCTTTTGGGAAACGCATATCCTCAAGTGCAGACTGCACGTAGAGTCCGGTTCCACCACACAAAATCGGAACTTTGCCACGATCCTGAATATCAGAAAAACAAGAACGGGCCATGCTTTGAAACTGCTGCGCGGAAAAAGCCTCGCCAGGGTCAAGAATATCAATCAAGTGATGAGGGACAAGCATATCCGATTGGGGAATTTTGGCAGTGCCAATATCCATCCCCCTGTATACCTGCATGGAATCAGCTGAAACCACTTCCCCATCAAGACGTAAAGCAACGTGCTGGGCAAGTTCTGATTTACCTGATGCCGTAGGCCCAAGAACAGCTACAACGGGACAGATCACGAAATTACCTGACCCCGCAAATACCATGCACGAGCAATATCAACTCGGACGTTGAGAATGGTACCTTGAATGTCGTCGATGGAAACGCCATCAGGAATTGGAGCGTGAACCGTCAAATTCTTTGGGCTACGTCCCATTAAAACAGACTCATCACGCTTAGAAACGCCCTCAACGAGCACAGGAACTATTTTGCCCACTTCAGCTTGATTAACCTCGAGCGCACGATCTTGAACGAGATCTACCAGACGCTCAAAACGCTCCTGAATGACCTCTCTAGGTGTGTCATCTTCAATACGCGCTGCAGGAGTTCCCTCACGCTTGGAATAGATAAACGTAAAGACCTGGGTATAACCAACTTCCTTAACAAGGTCGTAGGTCTCTTGGAAATCCTCCTCTGTTTCACCTGGGAAACCAACGATGATATCGGTTGACAGCGCAATATCGGGACGAACTTCACGAAGCTTCTTGATAGTGTCCAAATAATGCTCTCGCGTGTAGCGACGATGCATTGCCTTTAAGACCGTATTCGAACCAGACTGTACAGGCAAATGAAGTGCAGGCATCAAATTGTCAAGTTCGCCAAAAGCCTTGATGACATCGTCGTTGAGATCTTTGGGATGAGAGGTAGCAAAACGAATACGCTCGATCCCCGTTGCTGCTATAGAGCGAAGCAGATCAGCAAAACGAGGTTCTCCATACAGATCGCGACCATAGGAGTTAACGTTTTGACCGAGCAGCGTAATCTCCTTAACACCATCGTCTTTCAGCGCTTCGGCATCAGCGACAATGTCTTCCATAGGACGAGATTTCTCTCTGCCACGAACATAGGGAACGATGCAATAGGAACAAAAGTTGTTACATCCAATTGATATTGGCAACCATGCGGACCATTTAGACTCGCGTTCGCTTGGCAAATCAGTAGGGAAATCAGAAGCTTCAGAAAGAACTTCAACTTCATGATCACCAGTAAGAAGCGTCTGTTCAATGAGGCGCGGCAAACTTGCTAAATTAAACGTACCAAAGACCACGTCAACATGAGAAAGCTTTTTAATTAAATCTTCCCCATCACGCTGGCCAATGCATCCGCCAATAACCACAACACGCTTCTTTACCGGGGCGTTTTCTCGAAGAGGAATGTTTTTCAACGAAGCAACCTGACCCATGAGACGAACATCGGCAGCCTCGCGCACGCAGCACGTTACAAAAATAATAATGTCAGATTCTTCAACGGTCTTAACCTCAGTTGCGCCAAGCGCGGTGAGCATTCCCACAATACGCTCGGAATCATGCTTATTCATTTGACAACCAAAGGTAACAACCGAGAAAGTCTTACCCGAGATGGGACCATCAGAAAGATCGTCCCAATCCAATATATTCATATGATGAGAAGAGCCCTCAGCGAAAACATCAGGCTCAACATTAGAGAGTTGGTTTTTCATATATACCTCTACTCGAATTCAGAGGACTGGCTCTGTGCGATGTCGCGAGACGTAACAGGAACACGTGGTTCTACAGAGAAGCGGATAGCCGTACGGTATTCTCCATCAATAACGATATCCGCAAATGAAGGAACGCATACAATTTCAATGCCAACAGGTGAAAGAAAGCCACGAGAAATGGCAATGGCTTTAACCGCTTGATTTACCGCACCAGCACCAACAGACTGAATCTCAACAGGAACACCGTCTTTCATCATGCCGGCAATAGCGCCAGCGACTGACGCGGGAGAAGACTTCGAGGAGACTTTCAAGCACCCATTGGTTTGAAGAACATTAGAAGCCTTAGCTGAAATATCACTCATGTTGCGTTACTTTCAAATAGTTTGTGGTGTGGTTGTAGTGTGTTTAAGCGGCAAATCACGCAGATTCACGCCGATATATTTTACTCATAAGCAAGTAAACAGGCAAACGACAAACCTATCTGTACTACAGCGCAATTGCAAGCCCGTATCTGGGAACATAGAACATACTAAAGGAGCTATTCATCGCGTCTTAGGGGGATCCGCAAGACCAGCTCGCCGCCCAAACAACGTACGCTTGGCTCAACATCCTCTTTCAGGTAATAAGATTGCGCAAGCTGAGCATACTCGCCCATTACCTGATCGGAAAATGCATCAAGATCCTCTTTAGAGATACGAATTGATTTATTGGATAAATTTGTTCGTGCAGGTTTTTCTTTTACAGAAGAAGCACCTTGATCACCGAGCATTACCTGTAGATGAACCGATAGAGGCTTAATTTCATTATTTAAGACTCGATATGCAGTTCGAGCAGACATAGGTAAGCAATAATCATTGGCAAGCTGAGCAAGAGAGGAAGCATCCGAGCAAAAACCAAAACGTTGAATATAGGGCATTTCTCCGATTTCGCAAGAAGACTGTTCGGCGGCATTAGACACCGCTGAACAACCCAGCCAATACAGGGTCGAAACTATTTCTGCGGGACTCCCCAGATACACTGCTACGTCATCTCGTTCGTCAATCGCAAATTCAAGCACAGTACGCATAATATTGTGCGGACCCCGAAGAACCGGCTTACCATCTTCATTGACCGTAACCGAAGGAGCACTTGATTGATCACGCTTTTCGCTCAATCGGGAGAAGGAACTCACTACCGAAAAGATGGAACCCAGACCAGGAGTAGAAGCAATAATTCGAGCAGAGTCGGTGTTCTGGCGAATCGAATACAAAGCCATACCACGTCCATGCACTCCCCATCTATCAGCATGGAAACTATCGAGTTTAGAGGTAACAAAAGGCTCAAAGATGGTATCTTGCAACTGAAGTGGCACGCCATCACCGTCATCAAGCATGGTGAGGAAGCGTTGCTCTTTTGTTGACCAGGTCGCAACAAATATGGCCTTTGCGTTGGCATCGCGCGCATTGCGAAGCATTTCAATTACTACATCTTCAAACGAGCGTATATCTTGCTTTGCCTGGCGCCGCTGTGCCTCTGCCGCACGAAGACGCACAAACCCATTTCCGAGATCATCTTGAACACGGGTGTAATCTTCGCCTGAAAGGTTCTGAATGAATTGTTGGAGTGAAGAATTAGGCATAAAGAAAAGAAGCCCGCGCAAAAAGCGCGGGCCATACCTCATTATTTTGCAAAATCAACAGCACGAGTTTCGCGAATGACGACAACCTTCACCTGGCCAGGGTACTTGGTCTCGCTCTGGATTTGATGTGCGATGTCGTGCGCCAAAACCGTAGAATGAGCCTCATCCACCTTCTCAGGAGAAACAATTACACGAACCTCACGGCCTGCCTGAATAGCATGAGTGCGCTCAACGCCGGGATAGGAATTGGCGATCTCTTCCAATTTCTCGAGACGCTTGATATAGGATTCGATATTTTCCTTTCGTGCACCAGGTCGTGCCGCAGAGACAGCATCAGCAGCCTGAACCAAAACATCAATAACGCTATTGGGTTCAACATCGTTATGATGGGCCTCGATGGCATGCACAATCATGGGCTCTTCGCCATATCTACGTGCAAGATCAGCACCAATCACTGCATGAGAACCTTCGATCTCGTGGTCTACCGCCTTGCCGATATCGTGCAAAAGGCCTGCGCGTTTTGCGGGCACTGGATCAAGGCCAAGCTCGGAGGCCATCATTCCGCAGAGATAGGCAACTTCAAGAGAGTGATTCAAAACGTTTTGACCATAAGAAGTGCGGTAGCGCAATCGACCAAGAATCTTTTCCAATTCAGGATTTAGATCATGGATGCCAGTATCAAAGGTTGCCTGAGAAGCAGCTTCTTTAATCTGCTGATTAACGTACTTTTCGGCTTTATGGAACATCTCTTCAATACGCGCAGGGTGAATACGTCCGTCACTAATAAGATTCTGCATAGTAACGCTGGCGATTTCACGACGAACGGGATCGTGAGTCGAAACCGTTACGCATTCAGGAGTGTCGTCGATGATGAGGTTAGTGCCCGTAATTTGCTCAAAGGAACGGATATTTCGACCCTCGCGGCCAATAATGCGACCCTTCAAATCGTCAGAAGGAATATGGATTGTGGATACCGTAATCTGCGAAGTATGGTCTGCAGCCAGACGCTGAATCGCCACGCTTAGGATTTCACGGGCTTTCTTGTCGGCTTCGGCTCGAGTTCGGGCCTCAGAGTCGCGAATGATAGAAGCCGACTCATGAACGCACTCTTCTTTCAGGCCATCAAGCAACTCGGTCTTGGCTTCCTCTGCGGTCAAACCCGCAACCTCTTCAAGACGGGTTGCAACTTCGGCCTCAGCGCGCTCAACATCTTTTGCACGACGGTCAACCTGACCCTGCAAAGAGGAAATCTGATGCTCACGATGATCGAGGGCTTCAGTGCGCTTATCAAGACTCTGCTCACGCTGGTTGAGATGATTTTCGCTCGAACGTACAGCCTTCATACGCTCCTTGCTCTCCCGTTCAGCATCCTGCTTCATCTTGAGGACTTCGTCCTTCGCTTCAACAAGAGCCTCGCGCTTGAGGCTTTCCGCCTCACGCTGAGCATCGGCAAGTGCATTCTGAGCTTCAAGAGCCGTAGCGTCATTGCGCTCCTTGAGCACCTTCTGCATCAGAAAATAACCAATCAAAAAGCCAACAACAATCGCTACCACGGCGGCGATTATGATTTCAACCATGAAACTCCCTTTCGTTCATGCTGCGTATTAACTAGGAAGGCAAAAAGGGCAACATAAATGCCCTGGAATACCGGGGCAAGAGCACACGCCGAGGGAAAACGACACTATTACATTGTAGAAAATATCTAAAAGCACCAAACCCGGTGCGTAAACTCAAGCTATTTGATAATAGCCTAAAATTATGGAAAATGCGCCGAGAACAGCATCTCCCGTAAAGAGATACGCCGTTTTTCCCAAGAATGCTTCAAAGGAGCGACCAATTCACCCGCCGTTTTTGGTCTCGTACCATTTCTTAGTTGCTTCGGCGGCAATATCAGCAGAATAGCCCGAACGGATCAGCTTCGCATATGCTGCCTGTTTTTCGTTCTTAGCTCGTGGTGGCTTACGACACAGCAGGGCAATAGCTGCCTCTTCCTGACTTGGGTTATCCTGCAAATAATTATCTGGAAAACCTTCGAGCTGCTCAAAAGGATTGATGGCATGAACCCGAAGTTCACGAAGGATGCCAGATAAACCCTTCCCAGAGCGCAGCCGTGAACGCACAAGGAAATCGGCAAAACGAGCATCGTCTAAATATCCTACTGATAGCGCTCTCTCAACAGCTACGTCAACAGCATTGGCAGAATACCCGTCACGTTCGAGGCGGTTTCGCACTTCTAAGACTGACCGATCTCTTACTTTAACCAATCGTTCGATCTTCTTAAAAGCGTCCTTCAACTCATCAGATTGGGCATTTTCCTGGTGCGCTTTGCCTTTAGATGAAGAAAAAGACGCTTGCGGAAACCGCTCCGCAAGCGTCTTTGTATCAATGAGAATCATCCGATTTAAGCCTCGCTGGAATTTGCGGAAGAGTCAACTGCAATAGGCTCCTCGCCGATTGCAGGTAGATCGTATTCCGCACGCACCTTGTTTTCAATTTCATTTCGAATATCCGGATGCTCCTTCAAAGTGCGTTTAGCTGCTTCACGTCCCTGGCCCAGTCGCTCATCACCATAGTTGAACCATGACCCACTCTTCTTAACAAAACCAGCCTCAACGCCCATATCGAGAACGCAGCCTTCTTTTGAAATCCCCTCACCATACATGATGTCAAACTCTGCCTGCCTAAACGGCGGAGCAACCTTGTTCTTTACCACTTTGACTCGAACTCGATTGCCAACAAACTCACCATCTTTTTTGACCGAATCAAAACGACGAACATCAAGACGAACGCTCGAATAGAACTTCAACGCACGGCCGCCTGTAGTTGTTTCAGGATTGCCGAACATGACACCAATTTTTTCGCGCAACTGATTAATAAAAACGCAAGTGGTATTGGAGCGGGAAAGAGATCCAGCAAGCTTGCGCAATGCCTGGCTCATCAGACGAGCCTGAAGGCCAACCGTGGTATCGCCAATTTCTCCTTCGATTTCGGCTCTAGGGACCAAAGCTGCAACTGAGTCGACGACTACGCAGTCAATGGCACCAGAACGAACAAGCATATCGCAGATCTCAAGCGCCTGCTCGCCGGTGTCGGGCTGCGAGATAAGCATTTCGTCTACATCAACACCGAGTTTGGCAGCATAAACAGGGTCCAGTGCATGCTCGGCGTCAATAAAAGCAACAACCCCACCAGCCGCCTGTGCCTCAGCAATGATATGAAGTGCAATGGTGGTTTTACCGCTTGATTCAGGCCCATACACCTCAACGATTCGACCACGAGGAACACCACCAATGCCTAGAGCGATGTCTAAAGGAAGGGCTCCTGTTGGAATTACGCCAACTTGCATGTTGGTGTTCTCGCCCAATTTCATAATAGCACCCTTGCCAAATTTCTGTTCTATCTGATCAGTAGTGATCTTAAGGGTTTTTGCCTTGTCCTGGCTCATTTCTTCTCCTAGCCGAAGGTGTTGCGATTGGACCTAAACGAGAATATCCGAACATGCGTTCGATTGCAATACTTTTCGCTTAAGCAGAGCTAATAGTAAAACCGCGTTCTCAAATACATGAGAACGCGGTGCTAAAGCAATGCGAAATAAATTCTAATCAAAAGTTAATCAGAAACCGGTTCGGGCTGGTTCTCATCAAGAGCATAAGCGAATAGCTCAATCGCAAAATCTACCGTAGCGCTACGTACAGCATTGCGATTGCCGTCAAAATGGCGCACAAACGTTTTGGTGTAGTTCTTAGTTGCCAAACCGAACCAAACAGTACCAACAGGCTTGCCGGGAACAGCCCCGCCAGGCCCCGCAATCCCCGTAACGGCTACGGCTATATCGGAATTGGCAACGCGAAGAGAACCCTCTGCCATTGAAGCGGCGACCTCGGAACTCACTGCGCCAACTCGCTCAAGATCGGCTGCAGAGACCCCCAACACATTCATTTTGACATCGTTGGAATAACTGATGATTCCGCCCTCAACAACAGCTGAGCTACCAGGCACGCCAGTGAGAGCGCCACCAATAAGACCCCCGGTGCAGCTCTCAGCAGTTGAAAGATGCTTCCCTTCTTTGATAGCTCGCTCAATGACGGCTTTAGGAGAGCATGCGTAATCATCGGGGCACTTTTTCGAACCCATATTGCCAAACCCAAGAATGGGAGCGCACTTCATAAAATAGTCCACCATAGAAACGATGGTGAGCACTAGCGCAACTATCATGAAGAACCACGAAATCACATACAAAGCGAGTTCCATATCAGGATGCAGTGCGAGCAAAGCAGCGGATCCCTTAACAATAAAGAGCAGGATTGCAATGATCTGGAACACCGTCTTGGCTTTTCCGTACCAACTTGCTGCAACCACAACTCCATGTGTCGCCACAAGCATTCGAAGACCCGAAACAATGAACTCGCGAGCGATAATAAGCAACGCAACCCATGAAGGAAGGACCTGAAGCTCGATAAGAGCCAACAACGCCGCCGCGACCAAGATCTTATCGGCCAAGGGATCGATGAACTTTCCGAAGTTCGTCACTTCCCCCCTGCTTCGCGCCAAATACCCATCCAATGCATCAGTGCACGATAAAATTGCGAAAATCAGCGCAGCAACCCAGGGCTTACAGAGCTCGGCATTATGCCAATCCGGTATATAGGTAGGCCAAGGGGAAATAATCGCTACAACAAAGACAGGAACAAGCAGAATACGAACAAGGGTGACGATATTCGCCGGAGTCCACAGCGTAGTTTCGTCAAATTCCTTTTCAGTCACCCAGAGCCTCCATCTCATATAGGAGCGTATCGCTGATTGTTACGGTATGAATCTCGCCAACGGTACCATTTTCCAAATAAGTCACACCGTCAACGTCGGGAGCCTGACATTGCGCACGGCCATACAATTGACCGTCCTCCTCGCAACCAAGGACAAGAATATCCATGCTTGTCCCTATGCGCTGAGAAACAACGCTAGAAGAAACGGAGTCAGCAATATCGCGAAGCTCTTGAAGACGTGCTTGCTTGGTGTCTTCATCAATCTGATCAGGCAATTCGGCAGCAGGAGTACCGTCTTCGGGCGAATAGGCAAAAATGCCTACATAATCGAATTCGGTCTCCGAAACAAAATCACAAAGATCTTCGAATTGTTCTTCTGTTTCGCCGGGATAACCAACTATCAACGTAGTGCGCAGGGCAACACCAGGAATCCGCTGGCGAATACGCGCTACCATCTGCTCGTATTCTGCGCGCGAACCAGAACGATTCATCGACTTCAAAATCGCCGAATCGCAATGCTGCAAAGGTATATCAAAATAATTGCAGATATTGTCATGAGCAGCCATGACATCAAGCAGCTCATCTGTCATTCCAGCAGGCTGTAAATACATAACCCGAAACCAGGTATCAGGATACGCTTCAGCCAATCGCTTCAGCAGCGAAGCAAGATTCTCGCGAGGTTTCAGATCAAGACCCCAGATACCAGAATCCTGAGCTATGAGCACGATTTCTTTCGTGCCAGATTCAACCTTGGCTTTTACGTCAGAAGCGATTTCGTCATATGAAAAGCTGTGATAGCGACCGCGAATGTACGGGATGGTACAAAACGAGCAAAAACGATTACATCCGTCAGAAATCTTCACGTACTCGCTGGGCGCATAATCAAAAACAACTTCAACGGAATTGCGGACGCTTGACACGCCTAAAATATCGTCGATTATCTCGACGATATTATCCTCTTCGCTGCAAGTAACAAATTTATCCGCCTCGGTTAGCTCTTCTGCGAGATCATCGCCAAACCGAGAAGGCATGCACCCGCACACAACAAGCTTGGTGCCACCCGAAGCAACCGATTCATAACCCGCTATCTCAAATACGGCATCAAGGCTTTCTTCGATAGCCGACCGAATAAACGAACATGTGTTGACAACAATGACATCGGCAGGATCGTTGATATCAACAATGGAATAACCAGCTCGAATAAGGTCTTCCTGCATTCGAGCGCTATCTGATTCGTTCTTTGCACAACCAAGCGTTAAAAAAGATACGTTCTTTGACATGGAGCAACGAATTCCTAGCGATAATTAGTGAATTGCAAAGGCTGACCGTAATCCTTCTCTTTCAAAAAGGCAATAACCTCTTGAAGGGTATCGAGCTTAGGCCCAGATACACGAAGCTTATCTCCCTCGATGGTGACCTTTACCTTAAGCTTAGTAGCCTTGATATCCTTGTTGATCTTCCCTGCGGTATCGCGATCGATACCCTCAATAATCCTAGCGGTTTGGCGAACCGATCCACCAGTGGCAGACTCAAGCTTGCCCCAATCAAGAGCGTTCAGCGCAATTCCGCGCTTAATAAGCTTGGAGGTAAGAACATCCTTTACCTGATTATTAACAAAGTCGCTTGGCGCAGATACCGTAAGGGTTTTACCAGACTTGTCTAATGCAATGTCAGCGCCAGAATCCTTAAGGTCATAACGCTGAGATATTTCCTTCTTTGCTTGACCGAAAGCATTATCGACTTCTTGCATATCAATCTGGGATACAACGTCGAAGCTAGAATCCTTAGCCATGGTTAATCCTCTCAAAATCGAATTTGATAAAGCCATCTTGTTAGGCCATATAGAAAAATAGGTTAGCACGATTCTTCTGAAAATCGTGCTAACCCAAAAACATCTACGTAGGCAAAATTCGTCCCTATTCAGATGATGACGACTTGGAACTCGTAGATGACGTCTTTGAGGACTCGGACGAACTGTTCGACGAGCTTTTCGAAGTCGAGCTCGTCGAACCGGTGCTTTGAGAGCTCGACGACGTAGAAGCAGAAGCGTCCCGCTTCACGTTTGGATGGTCGTTATACCACTGATCTAGAATTTCGCTAAAGGAAAAAGTTTGGTTTACGATACCGGAGCTGTTGGTCTTAATATCGACAGCTTCATCATTGATCGTTACCGACACACCCTTTGTTTCAGTAGAGACAAAGCGGATTTTGGACGAGCTTGTGTAGGTTTTTTCTGCCGGCCCAGACACCGTACCTGATTCTTGGGCCTTGTCGTCAACGTAAACCTCGATATAAGACTCGCTACCCTTCTCAACAGAATACTTTAAGGTGAATTCAGTTGGAGCAGTTTGATCAGTGGAAGAATCAGTTTGCTGCTGATCCGACGAAGATTCGCTCTCTACGTTTTGCGTAGACTGAGCACCTGTAACCGGGATATTGGTCTGAGGTGCAGTTTGATGCGAAAGAATCATGGCCACAGCAAGAACAATAACGATGACAACAGCAGCAATGACAGTAATGAGAACATTCCGATTTCTATTTGGATTCGGAATGTTCTGCGGAGCTGCGTACATATTTCCATATTTCCCCGAAGGCATAGCAGATCTACGGGCACGATGAGCGACCTGAGGATTGTGGTGCGAAGGGTACACATCGGCATTTTGCGAATACACAGCACGACCAAACCCATTTGAACTGCCATCGTACAGATCTTTTTCATCGGGCTGAGAAATCGTTGAACGAGATTTACGGGCGGCCCGCCCGCCAACTTTCTCAAACGACGAAGTGTTATACCCGTTGCTTTCGCGTCCATGCGGATCGCGGTGCATACGAATAGAGTTACCTACGCTCTGATGAGCTTGCTCTACCTGATAGGCATATTCCTGGTCTAAATACATTCGACTGACATCCTGGGCATTAAGGCCCAGGAGCCGAGAGTAGGCAATGATCATATTGCGCGCATATCCACGAGAGGGCATACGCTTAAAATCACTATTCTCGATCGCGACGATAATATCCTGGCGAATACGCAGATCGCGAGATACTGAAGCCAGGTCTCGCCCTTGGGCCAATCGCGCTTCCTTAAGCACGCTGCCGAAGCTGATCTGGTGCATGACGTTCCTACCTCTTCTTACTTACTGCGAATCATTAGCTTCAAAGGCTTTGATAGTTTCGAGCTCCATCGGGTCTACCAAAACCTCGCGAGGTTTTGACCCGTTTGGTGGACCAACAATGCCCTTCTCTTCAAGCAAGTCCATAATCCTGCCGGCACGAGAATACCCTACGCTAAGCCTGCGCTGCAGATTCGACGTCGAGCCCATGCCAGAAGATACCACTATCTCAGCGGCATCCCATACCAAAGGATCATCGGAGCCAGAGGCGGTTCCGCCGGAACCATCTGGCATAGAATCTCCTAGAGTGATGAGATTGGTTTTAAGAATATCATTGTGATATTCGGGCTCTCCTTGCGACTTCAATTTCTCCACGACAGCAGATATCTCATCCTCGGAAACAAAGCAGCCCTGAATTCGCTGTGGCTTTGCCAACTCTGGCTTGGAAAGCAACAAGTCTCCTAGACCAATAAGATTTTCAGCACCGGGAGTGTCCAGGATGACACGTGAGTCGATACCGGAAGCAACATTAAACGCGATGCGATTGGTGATATTAGCCTTGATAAGACCCGTAACTACATTCGTAGAGGGGCGCTGCGTTGCCACGATTAGATGGATGCCCGCCGCACGAGCGAGCTGAGCCAGACGAGAAATCGAAAACTCCACCTCTTTGCCCACATTCATCATAAGGTCTGCGAGCTCATCGATGATGATCACGATATAGGGCATCTCAGCTGCAGGAGCATCATTGATTTCGAGTCCCTTTTGAACCTTGGCATTGTATTGACCAATATTTCTAGCGCCTATGCCACTGAAAACCTTTAGCCTACGTTCCATCTCGGCTACAGCCCAGGAGAGAGCGCTAGCTGCCTCCCTTGCCTCGGTTACAACAGGAACGTACAAATGAGGGATGCCATTATAGGGCGTAAACTCAACACGCTTAGGGTCGATCATGATCATGCGCACTTCAGATGGCGTCGCACGCATAAGAATCGACATAATCATGCCGTTAATGGCGACCGATTTACCTGAACCCGTCGTACCGCCAATCAGCAAATGAGGCATAGTAGCCAAATTACTTACGATGCTTTCACCTTCCACATCCTTGCCAATGGCAATTTGGAGGGGCCCATCAGGCGCATCTTTCAGCACATCACCCAGGAAAACAGTCTCGCGTTTTTTGTTAGGCACCTCAATGCCAACGTAATTTGTGCCAGGAATAGGAGCAAAGATGCGGACACCAGGCGCAGCAAGAGCGAGCGCTATATCGTCAGTCAAGTTAGAAACACGGTTAACTCGAACACCCGAAGGAAGATCAACCTTAAACAGGGTAACGGTAGGCCCGTGGACCCAACCGACAACATCAGCACCTACGCCGAAGTCGGCAAGCGTTTCTTGAAGCAACATACCAGTGGCACGAAGAGAAGCCTCGCTCTCCTTGGTGACTGGAGTTTTCTCGGAAGTATTAAGCAAGCTCATTTCAGGGAGGTCAAAACCTTCCAAAGGCTCTGGTGTAGCAACATCTGACGCCTTTTTGCGAACAGGCTTAGCAACCTGACCCTGAGGAAGCGATGGCTCATCCTTCTTGTCGGCTTTAGGACGCGATCCAAGCTTGCGGGTAAGCTGCTTGGGCGCCGCCCCTGCCACTTTCGGAGAAGCCGCGTCAAATGCCATGGTAGTTTGTACCGCAGCCTCACGAGCGCGCTGACCATTCGTGCGTTGGCTTTTTTTCAAAGATTTTGAAGGCTTCTCGGTAATTATCTGGGTTTTACCAGCGGCGAAAGCGGCTTTATTTGTGTCGATAGCCTGAGTGGACATACCTCCAAGAACATCCGCTTTCGTTGGATCAACGGAATCAGCATTAATGGTGTTTCTGCCTTTTCGAACGCGAGCAAACGACATACGGGGCAAGTGAGCAAATCCGTCCTCTTCATCTCCAAGTGCATCGGAACGACCTGTCGCACGAGCGCGAATTTTTTCGATAAAAGAGGACAGGGAGAATCCGATTACGATAAGCGCAATGATGATCACGCCTATCATCAAGATCATGGAGACGGTCAAGCCGAACAGCTCGAGACCCGCCCAAGCGATAGCGCCACCCACATAACCACCATGGTCGACTAGCAATACCTGGATAAACAGGCGATTTGGATCAACATCAGCACCTGGCGTGAAAAGGGACACAATGGTCAAGAATGAAAGAAACAAGAGACCAAAACCAATGGCCACACGGGCTGGTACCATCTCTCGTTCAAAACGGATTAGCAACGTAGCCGCTAGACCAATGAGCAGGAACGGAAGCACGTATGCACCGATACCGAAGCAGAAACGAAGTCCAAGCGATATCGCGCCCGTCACAACGCCCTCAGACCCCATAAACACCATGGCAAATAGCGCAATAGAGATCACTATTAGGGCAACTGCAGATATATCACGCTTGGTACGCTCATCAAAGATATGACCGTAACTAGGCGTCGAATCACGATGCTGCGAGCTTTTTCCACTTGAAGCAAGCTTGCGGACCCCCGGTTGGGAGCCCGCTTTGCTTGCCTGCTGCTTGTTCCGACGTCCTGTTTGCTGAGATGCCATTCGAAACCTTTCGTGCGTTTAGGGTGTGTTTAGCTTCGCATGAGGCCCTGAGGCCTGGAATCTCTAGACCTCGAGGATATTGATTACAACTAGAGGGCGCTGGTTGGTACGCTCCCACAGAATTGAAAGCAACGCGCTTCGAGCAGCACGCTTTACGGCGCGCGACTCTTCGTTCTTGGAAAGGGATCGCTTCAATGCGCTCGAAACAGCATTCGTTACCGCTTCAACAAATTGGGGCTCGTCACCGCCGGGAATACCATGCATTTCCACCTGAACGCCACTAAGCAAATCACGCGATTCAGCATTAACGGCACAAGCAATAACAGCAACGCCCTGTGAGCCAAGATTCGTTCGTTCGTTCAAAACAAACTCGGAGGTATCGCCAACGCTTAATCCATCGACCAGGATAATACCGCTTGGAACAGGCTTGCCTCGGCGGACGCCCTTTGAGGTCAACTCAAGAGACTCGCCGTTTTCGCAGATGAAGATATTCTTTTTTTGAACACCCGTAGCTTCAGCCAACGCAGCATGTGCTCGTAGATGAGTAGCCTCGCCGTGGACCGGCATAAAGTGCTTGGGCTGAACGATAGAAAGAACAAGCTTCAGTTCCTCTGCTGAAGCATGGCCTGAAACATGAACTCGGGCACGGCTTTTGTCGTAAACATCCGCTCCAATCTTAGCTAGGTCATTCGTGACCTTAGTTACGGCTTTTTCGTTACCAGGCACAGGCGTAGCCGAAATAATGACCGTATCGCCTTCCTCTACCGAAATAGTCTTATGGTTGTCACTCGCTATTCGGGCAAGCGCAGAAAGCGGTTCACCCTGCGAGCCCGTGCACATAACTACATATGAATCAGGAGGGCAACCCTTCAGATCGTACGCATCGATAATGTCTTTGTCTGCGATCTTCAAATATCCTAGACGACGTGCAATATCGGTATTCTGAACCATAGAGCGACCAGTAACAGCAACCTTTCGACCATTACGCACCGCTGCATCGCAGATTTGCTGCATACGATGGATATGAGAAGCAAAGGAGGCGACAATGACACGACCCTTGGCCCGAGAAATGATGGAGTCCAGAGCTTTACCTACTTCCGCTTCGGAAGGGGTGAAATTCGGATTAGTAGCATTGGTGGAATCCGACATCATCAAGTCGACGCCCTCTTCGCTAAAGCGGGAGAGAGCGGCAAAATCGGTACGAACCCCATCGATAGGGCTTTGATCCAGCTTAAAGTCGCCCGTATGAAGCACATTGCCAGCAGGAGTACGGAAAAATACGCCAACTGCACCGGGAATCGAATGGTTAACGGAGAAGAACTCAGCAGTAATGCACCCGAGCTTAATAGACTGGCCAGGCTTAATTTCGCATAGCTTGGCATTCTTGATCTTATGCTCCTTCAACTTGCCCTCGATAAGGCCCAGGGTAAGTTTGGTTGCGTAAATAGGAACTTTACGATCAAGGTCTTTCAGCAAATACGGCAAGGAACCCGTATGGTCCTCGTGACCGTGGGTAATCACGATTCCACGCAACTTATCAGCATGTTCAAGAACATACGAATAGTCAGGCAGAATCAGGTCAACACCTGGATGATTATCATCGGGGAACATGAGGCCCGCATCATCAAGCACCATATCGTTACCGCACTCGAAAGCAGTCATATTCTTGCCGATAGCATCAAGACCGCCCAAGGGGATTATACGAAGCTTAGCCTTAGGATCGCGCTTGCCAGCGTGGTTATGCTGGGCGGATTTTTTCCCACGATTTGAGTTTTGGGAATGATGTTTTTTGCCCGCCTCAGGGCTTTTGTCTTTCCCATTCTTCGAATTCTCATCGTCGAATTTCGATAATTTCGGACGCTTTCGATCGAGGTGAACATGCTTCACCGATTCTGTTGCTTGAGGTTTATCCTGAATATTTTTAGGCTCATTGATTTCTTCAGCCATAAGGTTCCTTTTCGTTCTGTATTTGTACTTCATATATAAGATGGAGCCTTCTAATACCTAGCAAGAAAAGGCCCATCTGCAGACCAAGACAGCGCACAAATTACGCATAGATTAACTAATTAATAATAGCGTTCCTGACTTTAATTTGTTAATCATCCATGAATTCTTCCCTATCTTCTTCGAAAAGAAACTCACAGAATTAGCTACAGTCAGACCAAACGTGAGCTGAAAATGCACAAAAAAAAGCGAGGTAGAAACCTCGCTTTTCGAATAGACGCGACAGATGCCGAAGCTTACTTCAGAACACCTACCTCGCGCATTACCTGAGCCAAGTGATCGGATTGTTCAGGAGTTGCATCTACTAAGGGAAGACGGACCCCGCCAACACGAAAGCCGGATAGGTTCAGTGCCTCTTTAACCATGATCGGATTAGCCGTAACAAAGAGCTCATTCATCAAAGGCAGGAGCTTTTCATTGGCTTCAGCAGCCTCCTCGAATTTCCCCTCAGCACAAAGGGTGGTAATTTCCTTCATGCGATCGGGCGCAACATTACCAGTTGTGGAGATTACGCCAGCAGCACCTAATTTCATCATGTCATAAGTTAGGGAATCATCGCCAGAATATACGTCAAACCCTTCGGGTGCGTTAGCGATAATCTCTGCAACCTGGGCAAGATCACCAGAAGCTTCCTTAATGGCAACGATGTTATCGCAATCGTTTGCAAGTCGTAATGTTGTTTCAGGCATCATGTTAATACCAGTACGACCTGGGATGTTATACAGAATGATAGGAAGATCAACTGCATCTGCAATAGTCTTGAAGTGCTGGTAGAGGCCTTCTTGTGGAGGCTTGTTGTAGTAAGGAACCACCAGCATAAACGCATCGACGCCGAGCTTTTGGACATCACGAGCAAAATCAACCGTATCAGCCGTGCAATTATCTCCGACATTGGCGATAACCGGCACCTCGCCCTTCACTTCAGAAAGAACTGCTTCAAACAGCTTCATCTTCTGAGGATAGAACACCGTAGGGCTTTCACCCGTGGTGCCATTAACGATAAGGGCATCGCTTCCGCCGTCTACAAGGCGGCGAGCCAAAGCACGTACCTGATCAAGGTCGAGCTCAAGATTCTCATCAAATGGGGTAACCATTGCGGGAATCATGCGACCAAAGCGTGGCTCATTTGCAGCGGTCATGTGTAACTCCTTCATTCGCTAATTCAACGTGGCTCATTATTGCATGATGTACGGCACTATGCCATGAAGTTTTCCAAACCAACGACTAAGCCGCTGCATTTGCCTACCGAACGGATACCGAGGAGAACACCCGGCATATAGGAAGTGCGATCCCACGAATCGTGGCGAATGGTCAGCGTCTGCCCCATCGAACCAAAAATTACCTCTTGACTCGCAACGTACCCCATTGAGCGTACAGAATGCACCGGGACACCTTCCACCAATGCTCCGCGTGCGCCTTCGCATCCATCAATCTCGGTTTCACTGCCAGGAGCTTCACTTGCAAAATCTCTCGAGCGGGAGATTATCTGGGCAGTACGAACCGCAGTGCCACTTGGCGCATCTTTCTTATTGCAATGATGGAATTCAATAACCTCCGATTCGGGGAAATAAGGAGCAGCAGCTTTGGCGAATTCCATCATAAGCACCGCACCAGTAGTGAAATTCGGAGCATAGAACAAACATGTGCCCGGCTTAGCGCTCGCAGCAAGAGCATTAAGGGTGTCATCGCTCATACCCGTTGTGCCCACAACACAATCCACCCCCGCAGGCAAAGCCTTTTCTAAAGTCTTTGCGACAACGCTAGGTTGAGTAAAATCCACCAAAACATCGAAGGAAGCACCTTGAAGTGCCTCATCAATGCTTCCATAGGTAGCAAAAGGGGCCTCTCCACCAAACGGATCGATCCCGCAAACCACTTCCATATCCTCAGCAGCGGTGACAGCATCCACGACAGCGGAACCCATGCGGCCGGCATAACCGGCAACAGCAACAGAAATCATACGTACTCCTATTCAAATGCCCTTTTCAGGGAACTAACCGCAACTATACGACTTAAATGATTCAAATATGTTAAGCACTCGTAGGCGGCTTTGCTGCCTACCATACAAGAGCAGCGACTGCCAACAACTTAACGAACTCGGGAATTAGCTAAAAAACAAGATCCGAAAGTTCTTCTTGAGTATATGGCGATATCACGGCAATAGCCGGCTCTGCCAAGAGAAATTCTTGAGCCATATCAAGCACCTGTTGCTTAGTAACGGATCGATATCCTTCCGTTTGTTGCTCGGGGGTAGTTTGATCCAATCCGAGGGTCTCGCGCTTGCCTAGGCGAACCATGTGGGAATTGGTCGACTCCAAGCCAAGAAGGAGCTGCCCGCAAATTAGGTCGATATTACGAGAAAGCTCATCTTCGGAAACGTAGTCTTGGGCAATAGCGTCCAGCTCAGAACGGATAAGCCGAACAACTTCCTGAGTATTGGAAGGTCGTGTACCGGCGTAAATACACCACTGCCCAACACCCTGATAGCCTGCCTGCATTGCGTAAATCGAATACACAAGACCGCGCTTTTCGCGTACCTCCTGGAACAAACGCGAAGACATAGAACCGCCAAGAATAGTGGTGAGTACCGTAGCAATATATCGCTGCTCACTCCCTAGGGGCAGCCAAGGTACGCCATAGACAATATGGGCTTGCTCGATATCGCGCTTCTGGCTAAATAAGCCTGAGGAGAAATGGGGCTGAAGAAGCTTTCGTTGCTCCTTTTTACCAGGCTTCATGGAAGCAAAATATCGCTTTGCCAATGCGACCAGCCGGTCATGATCCACATTGCCCGCAGCCGCTAGTGTTAGGTTTCCGGCATGGTAATGCTCGGCATGAAAATCAGCGCAATCGGCGCGTCGATAGCTTCCAACCCGCTCGCGAGTTCCTAAAACAGGCAAGCCGCAAGGATGATTAGGCAAGTTATTCTGAGAATACAGCTCATAGACATAATCATCGGGGGTATCTTCAGAACGTGCAATCTCCTCAATCACCACTTCACGTTCTGTATCGATGGCATCTTGAGCAAAATTGGACTCAATCACCATTTCTGCCAAAACAGAAAGAGCATCCTCAAGCTTGTCGTCAACAAAGCGAGCATAGTAGCAGGTATATTCCTTTGACGTAAAAGCGTTAAGCTCTGCCCCAAGGCGATCAAAATGCATCGAAATATCCAGAGGACCTTTAGTGGGGGTCCCCTTGAACATCATATGCTCCATAAAATGAGTAAGACCTGCCTGGTCGGGACGCTCGTCGCGGGAACCAACGTTGAACCAGAGTCCCAAAGAAACCGAACGGACATCGGGCATCGTTCGGCTAATGACCGTCATGCCATTATCCAAAACAGTTTTACATTGCTGGCTCATACGTGCGCCAACCCTTCCAATCTAATTCTATGACTCAAAACTTTCCTTGAGGGCTTTTGCGAGCTGATCGGGACAGCTCGTTTTACGGGGACCGCAGGTAATACCTTCGAGCTTGTCGATAACCTCTTCCACGGGCATACCCTCTACAAGCATGGCAATACCCTTAGTGTTGCCATTGCAGCCGCCCTGAAATGACACATTGACAACCTTGCCATCTTCAATGTCGAAATTAATAGCTTTAGAACAAGTGCCCCGAGTAATAAACGTAGACATACAGTAAAACCTCTTCTTCCAAAGAAAGCCCCCTGCCCCATTTCGGGGTCAGAGGGCTCTCGGAACTGCTTATCAATAACCATTTCGCAGCTCATACAAGACAGACAACCGCCCATAAGAGCTAACAAGAAATGATTATAACTTAGTGCTCGTTATGGTCACCATTGTGACGGCGACGGGGCTTACGTCCGCCGTTGCCACCTTCGCGCTTACCACGTCGGTCACCATCATCGTGGTGGCGAGAAGGGCGCTCGGAGCTAACTACATCGGGCTTATCGACACGGTCAAGACTAATCTTACCGTTATCGCTAACCTCAATGACCTCAACCTTTACGATGTCTCCGATGTTAAGAACATCTTCAACCTTCCCTACACGGCCGTTAGCCATACGGGAGATATGAAGCAATCCATCCTTACCGGGAGTAAGACGAACAAATGCGCCGAAATCCTTAATGCCAACGACTTCGCCATCATACACTTCTCCAACCTCGGGAACCTTGACGATACCCAAGATAGCTGCCTTGGCAGCAGCGCCACCCTCAGCATCGATGGAAGCGATGCGAACAGTACCGTCCTCTTCGATCTCGATAGTGGTATTCGTCTCATCCTGAAGGCCTCGGATAACCTTGCCACCAGAACCGATAACGTCACGGATTTTATCGGAAGGAATGTGGATGGTCTCGATGTGGGGAGCATAAGGAGAGAGTTCCGCACGAGGAGCATCAATAGCCTCGAGCATAGCCTTCATGATAAAGGCGCGGCCTTCCTTAGCCTGAGCCAGAGCACGGGCCAGAATATCAACGGAAAGACCCTTAGCCTTGTTGTCCATCTGCAGGGCAGTGATGCCATGTTCCGTACCGCAAACCTTAAAGTCCATATCACCAAGGAAGTCTTCAAGACCCTGGATGTCAGAGAGGATGACGATGTCATCGCCTTCTTTAATGAGACCCATCGCAATACCAGCAACAGGAGCCTTGATAGGCACGCCAGCATCCATCAAAGCAAGGGTAGACCCGCAGGTGGAAGCCATGGAAGAAGAACCATTGGATTCCATGATCTCAGAAACAACGCGAATAGCGTAGGGGAATTCTTCCTCATCGGGGAGAACAGGCAGGAGCGCGCGCTCAGCCAAAGCACCATGTCCGATTTCACGACGCTTAGGAGCGCCCATGCGACCAACCTCACCGGTGCAGTACGGCGGGAAGTTGTACTGATGCATGTAACGCTTGCCCTCTGCAGGATCGATAGTATCAAGACGCTGCCATTCATTGAGCATACCAAGCGTTGCAATAGAGAGAGCCTGGGTCTGACCACGCTGGAAAAGACCGGAACCGTGAACACGAGGCAGATAGCCAGCCTTAATGTACAAAGGACGAATGTCGGTGCTAGAACGACCGTCGGCACGCTCGCCCGTTTCGATAACCATCTTGCGCATTGCGTGCTTTTCGAGCGACTTCAACGCAGCAGCAATATCGGAACCCCAAGCAGCACGCTCTTCCTCAGTGAAGTCGTTTTCCTTAACGGAATTCTTCACCTCTTCGACCTTGGCCATACGGGCAAGCTTGTCTGCGTCCTTCAATGCAGCCGACATCTCATCGAAATGCTTTTCAACGCGCTCCGCGATGGAAGGATCGGCAACATGGATAGGCCATTCCTTGGGCTGCGGATTAACCTTGGCCAAGAATTCGGCCTGCTTTTCGCAGAACGCCGCAATTGCTTCCTGGCCAAAAGTCATGGCTGCGAGCATGTCCTCTTCAGTAATCTCCTGAGCGCCAGCCTCAACCATGGAAATATAATCCTTGGTACCTGCAATGGTCAGCTCAAGATCGGAGTTCTCTTCTTCCTCGTAGGTGGGGTTCACGATGAACTCGCCGGTATCAATGTCGCGGCCGATACGAACGCACGCAGCCGGACCATCGAAAGGCGCGCTGGCAACCATGAGTGCTGCAGAAGCACCTGCTACAGAAATGGTGTCGGGCTGATGCTCGTCGTCAACGACCAACGTAGTAGCAACCACATGAACTTCCTGCTTAAAACCATCAACGAAACCGGGGCGAATCGGACGGTCGATCATACGAGCCGTCAAGATACCCTTGTCGGAAGGCTTTGCTTCACGCTTCAGGTAACCGCCAGGAATACGACCAACCGCATACATCTTTTCCATGAAATCAACAGTCAGCGGGAAAAAGTCATAATCCTTCTCCTGCTCAGAGATCACAGCCGTAACCAAAACGGTAGTGTCACCGCAGGTGACCTTCACAGCACCAGAAGCCTGCTTTGCAAGCTCGCCAGTGGAAAGGGTGTAGTGCTTTCCGTAGAGGTCGAACGATTCAGTAATAATGTCCATCTTTTAACTTTCACTTCCCTTGCGCCCTATTGCGCAAAGCCTCTTTGCACCCGCTTTTCAGGTGCGCGAGCAGCAATGGCCTCCATTGCCGACCGCCGAATATACAAAAAGCCCGCTAGCGCGGGCTTAATGCTTAGATGTTGTCGCGAATGCCGAGCTTCTTGATAAGTTCACGGTACTCAAGAACGTCGCGGTTCTTGATGTAAACGAGAAGACGACGGCGCTTACCTACGAGCATGAGCAGACCACGACGGGTATGGTGATCCTTGGGGTGCTCCTTCAGGTGCTCGGTCAGGTTCTTGATACGCTCAGACAGGATAGCAACCTGTACCTCTGCGCTACCAGAGTCCTGGGGGTTCTTGCCGAACTCAGCCATGAGCTCTGCAGTGCGTTCTTTGGAGATGCTAAGCTTGTTGGGCATCTGTCCACCTTTCTACATCTAATTCCCTCCATGCCGAGCAAGCAAGCGGGTGGCGCATGCGAGCTAGGCGTGAAGCCTACTTGCTGCAAAATGCAACTTGATTAGTATACGCGAGCGTCTTATTGTGCTCAACAGCTTTCTAAGGTTGTGTTCAGCATGTGAAGATAATCAGAATGCATGAATTAAACGACAGCTTTCGACGAGGAGATTTGCGAGATCAACGTCGCCAAGCCCCAAGCAACGAAACCGAACATAATCATGCAAACCGCAAGAAGATAATCGTCGGTCACAGCAGCGACATCGAAAAGTCCTACGAACGCTAAGTCTTCAGTGAAACAAAAATTCGTTTTCAAATCACATCACCTTGGCGCCTCAAGGTTTCATGACGGTAAGCCATGGCGAATCTTGCAACCCGCATCCGTGAGTCAATAACTCGAATTTCCCGATAACGAAATAAGAAACCCCAGTGCGAAAACACCCTGGGGTTTCTTACAAAGCAAAATACGTGTTCAGTTCACTTCACCACGAGGCAATTCACGCAAATACGAATGCGCAATTGCGATTATGGAAATAAAGCCTCCAGAAAACAAGCCTGACTATTTACGGGAAGCCTCATAGCGTTCGACAAGCTTCTTCTGAACATCGTAAGGAGCTGGCTCATATCCATTTAGGCGCACGGAGTAAGTTCCACTACCACGTGAAAGAGCCCGCAAGTCCTTCGTATACGAAAGAACTTCAGCATAGGGAACACGAACGACGATGATGGTTTCACCCTCGTCGTTAGAATCGGTGCCAACAATTCGACCTCGACGTGTAGAGATATCACCCATAACAGCTCCTGCATACGCCTCGCCAACAGTGATATCCATATCCGCCATAGGCTCCAAAATAATGGGATCGGCTTGCTCGCAGGCAGCCCTGAATGCAAGTCGGGCAGCGGTCTTGAAAGCCATCTCGTTGGAATCTACCGCATGGTAGGAACCATCAAATACTACGCAATTGATATCGACCATAGGATACCCGGCAAGGAAGCCCTCTGCCATGGCTTCCTGAACGCCCTTATCCACAGCCGGAATGAGGTTCTTTGGGATCCTGCCGCCAACTACTTCGCTTGCAAATACGTACCCTTCGCCTGGGTTGGGGGAAAGACGAAGCCAGCAATCGCCAAAC
>ERZ1026888.69-NODE-69-length-59585-cov-10.123014_pt1 | contig 59585 bp, 64 predicted proteins | sample MGYA00380174_ERZ1026888 | MGnify/ENA primary metagenome ERZ1026888 (study PRJEB33269, sample SAMEA4719810) | human gut metagenome | biome: human-associated habitat; feature: organic feature; material: feces | place: Cameroon | collected 2013-10 ...
AAATGGAGGTGTTTCTTGTTGAAATAAATTGAAGTGTTTCTTGTCGCTTTTGTAGAAAAATATTACTTTTGTTGGAACTTAACCCCAAAGCGGCATTATACCGACTGGGGATGAATTTTACGCAAACCCATAAAAAATAATTCTATGAAGGATAAAATGCTTTTTTCTTTTGCCTTTCTGCTTGTATTGGCAATGTTCGTATCGTGTTCAAAAGATTTGGCTGATGGCGATGACGCCTTGGGTGGTGTGACACTCAGGATAAAGGCCCGTGGACAGAGCGGGGCAGCGTCGGAAATGACCGTGGCGACACCGATAAACCTGTATGTATTTAATACGGCAGGACAATGTGTGGCGTATAAATCGGTGGCTTCGGAAAAGGATGTGGCAAACTTCAAGCTTGCCGCCGGATCGTATCGGGTGTATTCCGTGGCGGGAGCTGATGCGGCAAACTATTCGTTGCCGACAAAGGAGGAGGCTACTCCGCAGTCTGTGGTGGCGCTGAAAGAAGGAATGGCACATGGCGACATAATGGCGGCAAATAGTGTGGTGGTGCTGACGGACGGCGAGGAAACGGACGTCACGCTGACGATGAACCGCAAGGTGTTTATGCTCCGCAACGTGACGATAAGCGATGTGCCGGAAAATGTGGCTGCTATAACGGCGGATGTCAGTCCTCTGTATGAGGGTATCAACGTGGCTGGAGAGTATTGCGGAGAGAATGGTGCCTATAACGTGGTACTGGAGAAGGGAACTGATGGAAAATGGACGAAGCAGTGTGACGCGTTCCTGATGGAGAGCGTGGGGAATCCTGTAGTGACTTTCAATTTCATGACGACCGACGGCAAGGTGAAGACCTTCAGATATGTCAGCGACAAACCGCTGGCGGCAAACTACAAGGTGGATATGACCGTGAATTATCAGAGAGTGGCAGAACCGTCTCTGAAGTGCTTGATCAATGGTGTGTCGTGGGCTGGAGAACAGACCTGGACAATCGATGTGAAGGAGAATGAGATGGGCGACAATACGGGCGGCGATGTGAAAGTGGACGAGACAGCTCCAAAGCAGGGCACGGTATATAAAGGTTGCTATGTGCTGAAGTCGGAGCAGTCAGCGGTGTCAAGCAATATCACCATTGTGACCCTTTTGGCGCCGAAATCGAAAAGTTCACTCAAATTCAATGCAGATGATCAGGCCGATGTCAAGAAGGCCGTTGATGCCGGCATCGCAGAGCTGGCTGTGGAAGGAGTGGATGGATGGAGACTGCCTACGAAGGGAGAGATGGAATATATAATGGACAATAAAGCTGATATAAACAATAATCTCAAAACATTGGGCTTGGAGCTGATATATCGTAGTCCGAATGATATTTATTATATTCTGGATACTGACAATAAGATAATGTGTATGAATGAAATCAAGAGTGTGTTTTCTCCCAGTTCTAGTAAAGCAGGACGTAATCTACGTCCCGTTGCCACCGTCACTTTCTTGAAAAAATGACAGATTTATCTGAGTTCTTTTCTCGCTTTGGGTTGAAGAAGCATACGTTATTTTTCGGCTGAAAGTGAGAAAAGAACGAAAAAATATGCAAAGGGAGTGGGGGAAAATCTGATAATCAAAGGAAAAATCAATTTTCTTGCAACTTTTCTCTATGAAATTTTGCAGTTTACAATAAAAGTACTACCTTTGCACTCCGAAAACGGTCGGTTCCGTAGCTCAGTTGGATTAGAGCAACGCCCTTCTAAGGCGTGGGTCTTGGGTTCGAATCCCAACGGAATCACTTGGGGAGGTTTAGTAGCCTCCCTTTTTTGTATCTGATAGTCAAGTAGTTACGTTGTAAAGCATTGAATATCAAAGGATTAGAGAAAAGAAAATAATTGATTTTAACCAACAAAAGGTGTATATGTACGTATCAGATACGTACGAAATGTTACACAAAATAAATACAAATTAAATACACGGGACTGAAAATTTAAATACACGTATTTAATTTGGGCTTAAAACGCTGATAGAAAAGCGTTTGCGTGATAGAATACAGGGAAACTGAAAACTAAATTTAACATTTGCCTATGAAGATAGCGAAAATAAAGCTCATCTTTGACCGTCGCCACAAGGCTGCGAAAGACAAGGAAGGAGCGATAGATTTAAGGATTGCGTACGGAGGGAAGCAGAAATTCCTGTCAACCGGTGTAGCGGTCTTGCCAACGCAATGGGACGCCAAGCAGGAGTGTGTGAAGTTCCGTCCGGATGCGGTTGCCGTAAATTCGATGCTGCGCCAGCTTGTGAACAGATGCCACGAGATGATTGACGAGATGGCGGAGAAAGGTGCGGTGGACTTGGCTAAATTGAGCAGGGTGACGGACAGCAGGACCTACGATATGACCTTCATCGAGTATATAAACAAGAGAATACCTGAAAGGAATGTCTCGGAGCATACAAGGAACAGGTATAGGTGCTTTGTGAGGGCTTTTGAGCAGTGGGGGAGGATGGTGTGCTTTACCGACATCACGGAGAGTAATATCCGCTCGTTTGATGAATGGCTGCACAGGCGGATAGTAGACGGAAAGCCTCTCATGCAGAGCACAATCGCCACATATCACAAGTATCTGAAACTTTTCATCAATGATGCGATGACCGACGAACTGGTGAGTGATAATCCCTATCAGAGCAAGAGGATTCATATAGACAAGGCGGAAGGTGGGCAGATTGCCTGCCTGACCGCTGAGCAGGTGGAGAAGATTGAGAATCTGGACATCAGGGACGGTAGCTTGAAGAGGGTGAGGGATTTGTTCTTGTTTCAGTGTTATACCGGGCTTGCTTACTCGGATTTGATGAAATTCCGCTTGTCTGACTGCGAGAAGGAGGATGATGGCAGCTACAGGCTGAACGACAGGAGAACGAAGACGAACACGGAATACACTCTTTATCTTACCGACAAGGCTGTAGCCATTGCGGAGAAATACGACGGGATCCTGCCGTGTATCAGTAACCAGAAATACAATATGTTCCTGAAAGCTCTCGGTCAGATGATTGGTGAGCCGAAGCTGCACTCTCATATGGGCAGGAGTACGTTTGCTTCGATGATGCTGAACAATGGAGTGAGCACCGACATCATCAAACACGCTCTCGGTCATACGACGACCTTACAGACTAACAGGTACGCGACAATGCGAGACAAGACGATTAAGGATGCCTTCAAGAAGATGAAGTGAAATGTTCACGGATATAGGAGAAGTCTTCGGGTATGGGATTTGTCGTGGTTTCCGTGTGTAAGGTTTAAATAAAAAAAAGAGGATGCGGTGTGGTGGCTGCATCCTCTTTTTTTGAGTTACTAAAATTTAGTTGTTTACATTTCTCTCAAAGGTCGGGTATAGACGTTGAGCATCTTGATTTCGGCAAGTTTCTTTTGCAAGGCTTCGATAAGATTCTTGGTCTTTTCTTCTGACAGAAGCATCAAGATTTCATTATCCGTGCTGTCGTCTGTTGCAACAAGGCTAATATCGAACGGACACACGCTTTGTTTTTCGGCACCCTTGAAGCAATAAGCAATTCCTACGGTAGCAGTTCCGTTTCCTGTCATCATCTTTTCGTTGCCAAAGCCTTCGATGATACGGTTTGCATCGTTGACAATCTCCAATAATTTCTCTTTCTTGTTTGCCTTTACAATCGGTGAGGTAAGTTCTTTAAATGTTGCCATAATGTTTTTTATTTAGTTATACAATAGTCTGAAGGTTTCTTTACCTTGTGGTGTTATCAAAGTCTGCAATCCTGACTTGTGCTCGTCTCCCCAGTCTTTCAGTTTAAACAGAGTGCCTGCGTACTGTGCATAAGGTTTAAGACCGCCTTTCTTGTCACGATAGATGTATTTATCGTTGAGGAGCAATTCTATGAACTGGTTTTGCTTCAATCCTATCTGCTTCGCTGTGTCTCGGAAACTGGTCAGAAGATTTCGGTCAACGAGGTTGTCGAAATATTCTGCTTTGGGAGACTGCTCTATGAGTAGTTTCTGTTGTTGCTCTATTTTCTCCTGTTGTTTCGCAGCGAGCATAAGTGCTTGGGCAAAGGTCTGTGGTACTTGTGTTGAATAGCTTCCGGTTTTTCTTATTTTCTTTAATATCTCCTTTACGCCTTTCTTGAATTGCTTCGCTATTGGCTTACGGCTCTGCATCAAGACTTCATAAAGTCCGTCTTCGGTGAGAAACCAGCCATCCCCCTGACGACCTAAGTTTAACTTACACCGTTCTTCATCGTCTACTCTGCTTACCATATCTGTTATGTTGGTAAGCTCCAACCATTCTGCCACATCCTTTGCCTTAAACAAAGGTTCTTCGGTTGTTCCGTAAACATCAATCTCTCGTCCGAGCAAAGTGCTCCTACTGATCATCTTTACAAGTTTGTCTATTCTGTTCATATCATTCATAGTTCAGTGTAAAAAAATCCCCATCCCCGGAAGTCGCAGTTTCCTCGGATGGGGCATATAATCAAGTAAATGATTTTCTAAAATCCGTTGCAAGCCTGCGACAACTCACAGGTGCAAAGGTAGCGGTTTGGATAACGTGTTTTTCCGTTCCCGCCATTTCGGTGGATTTTAATATAAAAAAGTTGCCCGTCCTGCCGATAGCCCAGCTGATGGTTAACGCTCAATCTTTGAATTTAATGACTGTGCAATTCGTACCATCCGTTTACAAGACAGAAGATGATGAAGAGAATCCAGAAGATTAGCTTTATCTTCTCTATCATCTCCTTCTCTTTCCATTTTCTTTCGTATCTTTTCATTATGCTGCTTTTTTAGTTAGTGATTTCAGTTTATACATATTCTTCAGAAGTAGAGATTTGATTTCCTCGTGATATTCGCTCGGTTGATTGCAGACTCCACGGCTCTGCACTATAGAGAAGTTCTTCAGGTCTATCTCTATCGTCTCCGTGTGCTCTCCGTTCACCTGTGCGGATAATATCAGCGTGTCGGGCTTCTTGTAATATCCGTTTACGAAAACACAATGATGCATCATTTCTCCCTCCTTCTTAAACTCCTCGATGGATTTAAGGGGTTGGATGGTTATCGAGCCATTCTCAACTTTGAAGCCGATGAATTTCTTGATGAAGCTCTCAAAGTATTTCCTGCCCTGCTCGTCGTTCATCCTCTTCATCGCTGCTCTCCGTCTTTCCTCTCGCTCCTCCTCACGTTCAAGTCTCAAAGCATATAGGTTGTGTGTCGTCTGTAGGTTCATCGGGCACACATAGAACGGATTGTGCAGGTCATAATGAAGTTTCTCTGCCATAGAGACGGTATCACTCCATAGATTGTAATCAAGTTCCTCGGTCAAATATCCGTGTTTCCACGCTGTTTTGACAATCTCCTGCTTGAATTGCAATCTATTCAGCAAAAGAAGTTCGGCAACCCTCGGTCTTTGCTTGAGGATAGTTTCAAGGAATGGGAATGTGTCAACGTGCAAATCATCTGGGAGCCACACATAGTTTTTGCCTATAAGATAGAATTGGTTTTCTCTGTAGTTGCAAATGACCTTCTCGGCTTTCCTTGAACGGACGAACAATTTTGAGTAGGATATATCAGTCAGGCGGTTGTAATATCCGTTATTTCTGTTCATCCTAATCTCCATCGGGCTGTCCATTAAGAAGGTGCCGTAATAATTGCAGGTAGTGAAGCGTTGTTTTGCTCTCACTGCGTTTCCGTGTGCGCTTACCCACACCTGCATAAACTCCCTGCAAACATTGTCCTTCTTCTTGTGTTTCACAAAGGAGAAATACCTCACAACTGAAAATTCCTTCTTCTGTTCCAACACTGCGTAATAGACTTTGCTATTACATTTTGGAGTCTCTTTGCTGAACTTGTCGACAATATGTCGAGGCAGAGGAAGGAGTGTTTGCGACAACTCCTCCGCTCTCTTCTGTATTTTCGTTCTTGGTCTCATATTAGAACAAACTTAGTTCCTGATATTTCGGGTTCTTGGTCTCTTTCACCTTTTTCGGCTTCATCGCTACCGTCTTGGGCTGCGGTTTCGGCTCGACAGGTTTATCGGTCGTAACGTTCTTGGGTAATGGCTCTGGCTTCACATCATCTTCCTGGTAGTAGTGGATAATGTGGTTGAGCATCGTCTCATCATCCCAATAACACGTCCTGCAACCTCTCGCCTCGTCCGTCGGTGCGTCCTTGACTGCTTTGAAAGCTTCACCGGTTACATACTCCGCAAGTTCCTTCATACTCTTGTTCGGTTTCGACAACAACGATTTAAAGTCGCTGTCCTTCTCTGCCTGTTTGTCAATGAGTTTCTTTAGATAATCTGTCAGCATAAGCTACTATACTTTGAAATTGAAAATACGTTTGTTCTTCTCGTTCTCCTGCTTGATTAGGACCTTGTAAGACTCCCATTTCAATATCAGTTCCTCAAGCATTTTAAACGGCATCTCCGTTGTTCTGACTAAAGACAAAAGAGTCTTCCGTGTCAATCCTCGATAAAAATGTTTTCGTTGGATTACGTAAAACTTCTCTCCGTCTCTCTGCTCGATCGAGATGTTTTCACCCTCGATGTTGACAACTCCTGACTCCATCTGAATGGTAATATCAATCTTGTTGTTGTCCTTAATCCATTGTTGGATGTCACTCCAACAACGGATTATCCGAATGTTTTTGTTTACGTCTGTCTTTTTCATTCTGCAAGATGATAATTAAATTCTTTCATCGCTCTTGATAGAGTCGAGAAGGGTACGGACTGCAAAATGTGTCCTCCGTTCTCGTCGCAAAGTACTACATTGTAGTCTTCGTCAATCCCCTCTCTTGTCAAAAGGACGTACATCCCTTTGTATTTCGCATATCCTTTCTGCATTACTTCAACGTTCTGGATAGCTTCTTTCAGAACCTTTTTCCGCATTCTGTCATACATATTCATTTCGTTTTTAGATTTAACTCCTTCTTGATTGCTTCTCGGATTTCCTTTGACAAATACTGTCGATACCACTTGCCGTTTTTGCTAACCTTACAGATATAGCATGAGCCTGTCTTACGGTTTACCACTATCGGGTATGTCTTTCCGTTGGCTTCGAACTTGTAAGACGTAACAAGCGTGTCTCTTGCTGCTTTCGCCTGTACAAAGGTGTTGCCCTTTCTCGTCGTCTGCCCTGCTGCACATATCGTACAGAATAGGGCTGCTGTCAATAGTAGATGTTTCATAACTCTTCAGCTTTAAAGGTTGTTCCGTCAAAGTCCGCTCTTGTAAGTAGGACTTCATCGTCTGTGTAGTTAGTGTATCTCTTCATCACTTCATCAAGTGCATCAGCCTTGATTTCAGCATCGACAAAAAACTCTTTCGTCAATGTCTCGGTTACTGTTACTTTAAACTTTTTCATAATCTTGTATTTAAAAATGTTAGTAAATTGGTAGCCAGTGGCGGTGTCGCTCCGCTTCGGTTTCTCTCCCTCACTGGCTTTAGGTTTCATTTCAAAATCTCTTTAAGTGAGATTAGGTGCTTCTGAAGCTCTGCTAACGTTGAGAGCTGCGCTACGGTGTCGCAATAGTTCATCAGCGCTCTCACGCTCTCGGTGATTGCCTTTAATTCGATGATTACTTCTGCTGTCATTTTTCTGTAAAAATTAAAGTTATTATGTTATCTGTTGTCACCTGCGTTATACAAACGCTCGGATCAATAGATTTCTTTCTCTCGTTTACGGTTGAGGCTATATCCTCTATCTCGCCTTCCTGCATCTTGATGTATGCTTTGGTCTCGGTTCGGTATAGGATTGTCTTCCGTCCGTTAATCTCACCTATCAGGGTATTAATTAGCTCTCGTCCTGTGCCCTCGTCGAATATCCTCTTCAACAATGTAGGGCTTGCGCTTCTGGTTGTCATACTCCGTACAAATTGATTATTATACTATAATGCCCTAAAGCATCAAAAATTCTCATACTCGTTGCCGTTCTGCCTTTAATCTCTATATCCCTGCACCATTGCTGCACCTCCTTTATGGTTTCTTTCTTGTCGCAAATGATATTCAGAATACTGCTTTCAGGCACTACGAATACCCTAACATTCCTATCTATACCGACAACGCCCTGGAATGTGTACGTGTCGTTCTTCTCTTCTTTCGTAAACTTGTCGAAAAGGCTGTCAATCGCTTTTAATAGATTAATCCACGCTAAATCTTTCATATAGTTTCTTTTTTTATCCGAACACATTGTAGAGCTTTGCCCTGCCGTGTGTCTCTCTTAGTTCTTTCAACATAGAGCGTTTCAACTCGCCCTGAAAATTCTCTCTGATGTATTTCTCGCACGTTTTCTTGTTCCAGAAATACACTACCGAATTGCCTATTCCGTTTTTCAGGCAAAACCACATCTGCCCTCCGAAAACATCGGATAGCCCTGCTTTCTGTGCTTCAAATGTCATATCCATATCGTTATAATTTTAAGTTTCAAATTAAATTGCTCGGTGTACGTTGAGCGCCCAACGTCTACAAGCATGTAGCCTGACTTCTGCGGTTAACGTCTGCATATCGACGTGTGATTTTTACGTTATCACACAAACGGATTACGTTGTCTCGGTTTACAGTGTTGTCTCACGATTTCCGCTTTCAGTCCTTTTTATTAATGAGGGAGTCGGCTCAAAGGGAACTTCTAATCGCAAATCTATACCCTCCACGTGTGTAGGTAGAGTGGGCATTGCACCCACTCCGAACGGCTTTAATACCGTATCTACCTTAAATCTTTTCTCCTTTCTTGTTATAATGTGTCCCGTTCATCATAATATGATGTCTCAATAACTTCATATCTCTCTGTGTAGGGTTGTCTGCGTTCTTTGTTGCGTCAATCAACGGCATACAGTTAATAATGTGTCGCCAATAGTCGCCCCTGTTGGGTGTTGTATATGTTGCCCAATAGTGCCCGTACCCTGCGAACTCAAATCTAAATTGCTCGATTGTTACCATAGTTATTCCTCCGTAAACTCTTTATAATGTCTTCCTACGTATATTCCCAGAATGTAGCCAACAATCATTGTTGCTACCGATAGCCATATTAGTTCACTCATTGACTACCCTCCCATCCACTTTAGGGTAAGTTGCATCTATCAATCGGCAAACGTGGTCGCTACCGTCGTATCTCTCTAACGTGCCGTCCTGCTCCATTTCCTGTAACAGTAGATACACGTCGCTCTTTAACTGTGCGTTCTCTCTGCTGGCGGTGCAGCTACACAAGCTAATGACCGCCAATGTTGCTAATACTAAGTTCTTCATATCGTTTTTTGTTAAGTTAAATTCGTGCCGTGCGTGGGCTTGAACCACTTGTGAGCCTCTATACTCTCACGGCTGTAGATTATCTTCTCTTGGCTTTAAAATCCATCTTCCATATTCTTATCTCCTATCTTTTATTTAATCCTCTTGTATTCGTTATTCTTACCTGTGCACCGTATAGGCGGTATTCTCTTGCGTCTGCCTTAACTTGTGCGTATGTGCTCTCTGACTTGTCGTAGCTACATTCTATTTCCCAACCGTAACCGTAGTTAGTCCATAGATTCCAGCCGTACCAATACTTGTTTTGTTTCATTGTTATGCCCTTTCTTTTAGTTATACATTGTCCTCTTGTCGGTCTCGCTCCGATTATAAGGTCTACCCCTCAAGAGGTGTTAATCGTTAATCACTACGTTATGTGTTCTCCTGCTCCTCGCAGGTGTCCGTATGTTAAGTATGTCAATGACCGCTTGTCCTAATCGACGTTGCAAATGTAGCGCATAAATGCGAAAGAAACAAGCAAAACAACCAAAAACTTTATCAATTTAACGCTATTTTAACACAATGTAGCGCATAAATGCGAAAATTATAAAGAATTTAACAATAATAAGCGTACAGAAGCGTTATGAATGAAAAAAGATTAGGTAAATTTACGCTATCTCAAAATAATTGCTATCTTTGCAAAAAAAATACATTATGATAGAATTACGCATAAAAGAATGTTGTAAAAAACACAACATATTAGTCTCTGAACTTGCCTACAAGATGGGGTACGAACACGTAACAAGTCTAAATCAGTTGTTAAGACGTAGGAAAATAGGTCTTGACAAACTGGAGTTGATGGCAGAATTAATCGGCTGCAAGGTTACGGATCTTTTTACTGATGAAACGGAAACGGATGAATTAACGGCATTCGTCAAGTATAAAAACAACCATTATACTGCCGATAGCGTCGAAGAACTTAACAAGATTGTTGACGAAATAAACCAGATAGCTAAATGAAAATAATAAAAGATGCGGTCTATGACGTATTTATGTTTGCACCTGAATATAAAGAAATGGACCTTGATGATATTGCCTTAGAAATTCAAGATAAGTTTTCAGAGTGGAAAGATGCAGATTTGAATGAATTAAGAAGAAAGATTTCTTCATTCTTGGCGAATGCTACAACAAAAATCGTTAAAGGAAAACGTGTAGAAAATAAGGAGTCTTTATATCAACGTGTCAAAAATGGGAAAGGGGGCTATAAAAAAGGCAAGTATAAATTGCGTAAACCCAAGAAACAGGTAAACAAGCCAATAGTTAAACCTATTTCAGACGAAATCCCAACTTCTTCAAACACTATGTTTATTGGCAAAGCTGGTGAAATGGCTGTTTGTAGCGAACTTCTATTTAGAGAATACTACGCCTCGGCAATGACTGTAGATGATGGGGTGGACATCGTGGCACTAAAAAATGACAAGACTTTTTATATACAGGTAAAAACAGTTCAGATAAAATCTAACGAAAATTTTTCTATTCGAATAAACACTAATAGTTATGATCGTTATAATAGAGGCGATTGTTTTTACATCTTCGTTGCAAGAGGTGAGCAAAACAAATTCATAGTTGCAACAGCTCACGATATATGGAGATGGACACAAAACGGATATGCAACAAGAAACGAGAAAAACATTACTATTACATTCTCTCAGAATATGGGAAGTCTCTTTGTTAGAGAAGAAAACATAAATAGCCTTATAGGAGCTTTTGATATTATCAAGTAAAAGTGTTCTAAACTTCGCATTCGGTCTCAATATCTTCGGGTAAGTATGTTCTAAACTTCTTATTTGTAAAGATAAAATCACAAATAAAAGATTGTCGTTAAGTCGAGTATAGATATTATCTATAGTTCACAAGTGCTTAATGATGAGAAGTGACGATACAAGAGATACGATTTTGATTGTCAGAAAAGTGGAAAAAAGGCGAGGTTAAGGGATTTTGACTTTTTTTGCAAAATCCTGTTTCGTTGTCTGCGAGAGCGGAAAATCACACATTATATAATGCTAACTTAGCGCCACATACGTATTGACATTGCTGTCGTGCGTGTGTGGCGTTCTTTGTCTTCCTGTATCTCCGTGCGCCCTCCAGATGTGTTTCCGCTTCTGCTTCCTCGATGCCGTACCGTGTGCCTTGTTCCCTTCCCTCCAGATGCGTTCAGGAGGGCGAAAAAATCAAAAATCGAGCGAAAATCAATACATAATCAATACACGTTGCGTTGTATGTTCGTGTAAGTAGCTGATGTATAGCGAGTTGGCACGTTAGGTTCTGTTCCTATTAGGAGTAACACGTGATTTTTTTGCGACACGACACCTTCTTTTCTGCGATACGTGCGTGATGTGTGCGTGTGCGATGCGAGTACGAGGGCGAGGATGATTGCTGGCAGCACGGACACGAGGCGATGGTGTGGACGATGCGGAGCGGTGGCGGGTGGCACACGCAGGTGCATCACACGCATACCCAGACCCCCGGGGGCATAGGTACCTCGGATGCGGGTTCACTCGTAGAAAGCACACATACTTTTCAAGGAGGGGGGGGGCTATAGGTACCCCTTTAAGAGGAGGTAAGTATATATTTTTCAATTTCCTTTATGGTGTTGATATTATACTGATTGTCAAATATTATTTCATGGTATTTGTGAAAGCTGTTGGTGCAGGAAGGATATATAGGAGAATGTTTAAAAGGATAACATTAAAAACAGATAGAATATGATAGCAAGGTTATTGTCATTTGATGTGGGTATAAATCCATATTGTGTAAGGAAGAAGGAGTGGGTACAGTTAGCTTCTGCTGCTATTGGTGCTGTAGGTTCTTTGATTGGCGGTGCAGCATCAGCGAAGAAGGCGAAGAAGGCGGAGTTGGAGTTGGCAGCGAAGCAGAACAGGGAGGAAGCTTGGTTTCAGCGTCGTTACAATGAGAACTATGCCGATACTGCAGCAGGCAGGGCGATGATCAACGAGGCGAAGGATTATGCTCGTGAGAATTGGAAGAAGGCGAGTGGTGCAGCAGCGGTGACGGGTGGTACGGATGCAGCTACTGCTCAGGCTAAGGAGGCTGGCAACAAGGTAGTCGGAGATGCTATTAGGAATATGGCAGTTCAGGACACTGCGAGGAAGGATTCTGCAGAGAATACCCATTTGCGTATACAGGACAACTATTCGAATCAGAAGATAGCGTTGGCGCAACAGAATGCGAGCAATGTAGCATCCACTGCTGCAGGTTTGAGTAATGCTGCTATGACTGCTGCTGCATCGTTTGGTGATGGTACGAAGAAGGCTCCCGATTTGAAGGGTGAGAGCAATACAGGTATGGTCACTCAGACTGGTCCTGACGGCAACACTACCGCGGTGCAGAAAGGTGGCAAGACGATATTTGAAGAGATAGACGAGAGTCCTTATAGAGAACAGGAAAAGTATTTGTGATATGGCAAAGGAAGATAACAAGACGCCATTAGGTACGGTAAATCCGTATGATGGTAATACGACTCCGAAGACCGGTGAACAGAATACCACGGGGCAGGCTCCTAATTTGTGGGCAAATGGTGGTGGTGTTTTGGGCAATGCGATAGGTAAGGTTTTTGGTACACCTCAGACGAATACTCCTCAGACGGGGAATGTGGTTCAGAACGGAAACGTAGCCTCAAACGGAAACGTAGTTCAGAATACAGGTGTAACCCAAAATGCAGGTGCAACACCAAACGGAAATGTCGCTACAGAAGGAAAGGGTGGAAATAATGTTCCGACCGTCACCGATGTTCAGAACGTAGGTGCTACTACGGACGGGAGCAAAGTTCAAACCGACAACACAGCTCAAACAGGGAACGAAGTTCAGAATGGGAGCGAAGCACAAACTGACGGTACAGCTCAGAATGGAGATAAATCTACCGAAGGTAATACGCAAGAGGATGGAAAGCAACCTGAATTGAATGACGATGAGAAGGCTTTGCTTGCCATGCAGAATGCGTCTATGGAGGACTATAGGAAGAGATACAAGCAGGCGAGTGATATTACACAGGGAGTTTATGACTATCTCAATGGCGGTTCGGATGCAGAGGAAGAGCCTTACAAGAAGAAGAACGAAGGCAAGAAGAAGCTTTTGGCATTGGCAGACGCATTGAGGCACATCGGTAATCTTTTCTATGTGAACAAGGGTGCTACTCCTCAGCAGTTCAATTCGCCTGTCTTGATGCAGGAGCAGCGATACCAGCAGGAAAAAGCAGAAAGAGAGAAGAAGAGAGCATCGCAGACTAAAGCTGCAATGGACAAAGCCAAGATGGATGCAGAGGCAGCATACAAGGATGCGGTGCTTGGTATGAAGCGAAACGATTTCATGCGCAATGTCTATAATGACAACAGGAGATATGGTCTTGACAAGGATAAGTTTGCCTGGCAGAAGGATAAAGACACGCAGGATATTGGCTTGAAGAAGCAAGGTCTTGATTTGAAGGCTAAGGGACTTGAAGAGACTGTAAGGCACAACAAGGCGAACGAGGCGCAGGGTAGGGAGAGAAATGCCATTGCCCGTCAGAGATTGGCTATAGCGAGAGCGAAAGAGGCAAGAGAGGCGAGAGATGCCGGTCCGGGTTCACTCGGCAAGGGCAGCAGATCGTTTGTTACTCCACAAGGTGTCGTATATTCTTTGAGCAAGAACTTTATGCAGGGTGCGAATATCGAGACTATCTATAACAAGATGAAAGAGCATGGTTGCTTGAAGAAGGGCAGCGAGAATACCTACAAGTTCGATTCGGACCTTTTGGAGCAATACGGATTGGGAGGACTTAGCGGCTCTACGGCAAAGAAGCTCAGTGCGATATTGTGTTCGGCTACGGATAACCCGACGGCACATTATTGGTTTTGGAAATTAGGTTCAAAGGTCGGCTACCAATACGAAGGTGGCATGAGTGACGAGCTGAAAGCGAAATTGGTTGGTACGGGTACGAAAGCCGCAAGCAAGCCAAAGCCTGCAAGCAAGCCAGTGAGTAAGTCAGTGACTAAGCCAAAACCGAAAAAGTCTGCAAACCATCAGAATGGAGGAAGAAAGGGAAATAACCGTAGTAATTTGGTAATATAATATGGCAGACAAGATAACGCAGGTATACAACGCCTATAAGGCAGACGGAGCAACGCGAGCAAAGAGTGAGCAGCAGTTTCGCAATTGGATGTACGGCGACAATTATCGCCGTGGAGTATGGAATGATTTGAGAAAGCAGGGCGCCCAAGTAGGTACGTTTGAGCATTTCACCGAAGCTTTGGGCTATAAGATGAATCCCAAAGTGGAGAGCAAGGTTGCCAAGCAAGCCATTCAGTATGGTGCTCCTAAAGTCCCTGACAATTGGGGACAGATGGACACGGGCAGGGTATTTGCCAATGACGAGATGGAGCAGCAGCTTGACACACAAAGAAACAAACAGGCTTCGTCCAATGCAAAGAAGACCGGAAGTAACGAGCCTATTGCTCAAAGAGTGAAGGAAAAGTTGAATAGGACGCATCTAAAGGAGGCGAGCAAGTCTGGGGCTATTATGAATCCGTTGTCAGGTGAGCCTATAAATAATGTTCCTACTTACAGGGAAAAGAAAGAAGGCAAGTACTGGAATCCTATTACAGAAACCGATATGGGGGATGCCGTACTTGACTGGAGTACTACTGATGCCAATGGTGACAAGGTGGCGCAGACCCAAGCCAAGCAGAACTTTGAGGCTGATGCAGCAGCAAAGGCACTTGTCAGAAGCTATAGTCAAAGCAAGCACGACAAAGACTTTGAGGATTTTGGAAACAGATTTGACGAAATGCTTTCCCAAGAGAAAGGTACAAACAGAAAAGACGATTGGGGCAAATTGTTTGATCCGGAAACGTGGTCTAATATTCCTACAGGTGGTAATGGTGAAAGGGTCCGTATGTTCGGCACGGGTGATACATCCTTTCAGAATGTATATAACAAGTACGGTCCGAAGATGGCTACCGAAAGCGACTTCAAGGATTTCCTTCAAGGTCATTCTGCAGAGATTGCACAGATGGCAAGTAGCGTGAATATGACTCCGGAAAGTTTTGTTGATAGATATATAGCTCCGAATTTCAACAGTATAGACGAAGAGGAATATCGCAATAGCGCAAAGAAATACTTTACTCCAAAAGGATTTAAGGATATGCTCACGCAGGGTTTGCTGACCTCTGGTGAAGCGAATATGTTGCATATAACCCCGGACTCTTATCAAGAACTGCGCAACGAAGCTGTTTCTGACTTTCAAGAAGATAACTCAAACAAACTTGACAACAAAGGAGTGCTCAGCGGGGAAGGACTTTCTGCACTTGGCAAGAATATTGTGACGGGTGGTGCACAGATTGCGCCGTCGGCAGTAGGTTTTGCTCTTGCCGGCGCTGAAGCGAAAGGTGTTGTCAAAGGTCTTGAAATAGGATGGAAAGCTCTGCGAGGAACAGGTTTGGTAACAAAAGTACTTGGCAAGGCAGTTCCAAAGACATTGACTTCTCTGACGGAGAAATATGGCGCACAGACAGCAGGAAGAATCCTCAATGCGGTGAACAATGAAAGCATAGGAAGTTTCATACAGGCTAATGCAAGACAGTTTGCGCAAGGTTCTTTGACAATGGGCGTTTTTGAAGCAAACAATTACCTTGCTACAGAAGGTCGGGATAAAATAAAAGAAGGCAAATGGGGGGAGCTTGCCGAAGGACTCTACACTTCCGGAATGTCAGGCTTGGGTACAGGTATGCTGTTTTCAGGAATAGGTACGGTGACTGGTGCTCTTGGTCGCAATCTTGGCATAACAGGCAGAGAGACGACAAGACTTGAAAAGCTAAAGCATGGAACTGAGAAAGCCTTGTTCTCTGCGTCTGCATTATTTGCAGAAGGACTTGGTTTCAGAGCAGAGGAATTATATGACGAGGCAAAGAAAGGTGAGCTTACCTTTGGCAGCGTTCTTGAAAATGGTGGAAAGGGAGTTATCGACAAGATAACAATGGATTTAGGAATGGCGGCAGGTAAGGGAAAGCGCCCACATCTAAAACAGATGATAATCGGTGCAGTAGCCAACACTAATCCACACGTAAAATTCTCTGCCGTAGAGAAGAACGAGCTGATGAAAAGTACAGGAGGCAAGAGCTTGTTTGAAGCTCTGGACGGCATAGCGGAAGGCAAGAAAGCTTCTCCTGTGTACAGAACGAAGATGAGCGAGTTTTTCAATGATCCGAACATCTCAAGACGTACAAAGCAAAAGGTGGCTTATGTTGTAGGCAAAACTATAGATACCAATATGCCGAGGACGGAAAGGGTTTCTATTTCACAAGGAACATCAGGAACACAGGAAGTCCGCACATATTCCAAAGACGGCGAGCTGCTGACTGTCGATGTATACAAAAATGCAGAAGCTGCAGAAGTGGCAAAACAGGAAATCTACGCAAAGAGAGACAAGAATGATTTTATCGCATTGTGGGTAGACAGCCTGAAACCGACACAATCTGAGAATAATACAGCCTTGGAAAACACAGCAAAAGAGCTGGGTTATGATGATGTTGGTATATTCCTGGCAGACTGGGATGAAGCCCAGAAAAGCGGTGATGCTGATTTCCTTTCAAAAGTCTCAAAGACGATAGATGAAAACATAGGAAAGATTGTTGCAGACAGACACAAGCAGATGCTTGATGCGAAAAGAGCAATCAATGAGGAATACGATGTAGATATAGACAAGGTTTTGGATAAAAGCCCCGTTATGTGGAAAGACAAAGAACGGGACGCAGTAAAAGAATTAGGCAATCGTTTGAAGAAAGGCTTTTCGGACAAGAACGATGAGGCTCATAATAATGCCGTAGCCCGTCAGGATGGTGCTGATTTGTCAGAGCAGACCGAACTTGAGGATTCAGAAAAAGTTATAGAGTCTTCACAGGCAGTCAATGAAAGATTGGGTTCGGCAACTGAGGCTTGGCAGAAGATACAAGATGAAAACCCCGACCTTACAGAATGGATGAAGAACAATCCTGATGCGACGGTAGAAGACATAAGGGAAAACTTCGGTGATTATGTCGCTGATGCGTATATGGAGTTGAGCAATGCCAAAGCTATGCGTGACGGTTTTATCCAGAATACCGGTGAAAAGATTGAAGATGCCGTAAAGAACCAAGCAGGACAAGCCAAGTTCACCGGCACCATGCAGGATAAGGAAGGTGTGAAAATCGTAACAGATAACAGTGTTACTGTTTTTGCAGACAAAGATGGAAATGAATATACTCTTGTTGGAGGAGACGTCATTGTTGATACGGCAGGAGACGGCTCTTATAGTGCAGGAAAATCAGGACTTGTAATATTCCGTGACAAGGAAGGTAATCTTGTTCAGCGTACAAATTTCGATGGGCTGAATGAAGTAGGGACTTTTTCTTTGGAAGATTATGCCAACCGTGTACGTATAACCTTGCAGGAACAGAAGACAGCCGAGATTCAGAGCACCGAGCAGCAGGTGACTGAGCAGCCAAAGGTAGAAGGACCGGAGCAATCCAAAGGGGAGAAGCCGAAACAGAACGAACCTTCGGAGACTCCTAAAGAAACGGAGAGTCTAAAACCTGATGCCTCTGAATTGTATAAGGTTGCAGATTCTTTGCAAGACAAAATGGGGCAATCTCTTTCTAAGGATGAAGCAGAAGGGCTTGTGTCTGAAATGGAAAAGCGTGCAGAACCGGCAAGAGAGTTGGAACTGACGCCAGAGAATTGGACGGCAGAATTTGGTGAAGACGGTAAGGTCGCAACTCCACTCGGTGAGGTGAAAATGGGAGAGAACCAGCTTGCAAAACTTTTTATGAAGGGCAGAGAGGCTGATCTTGGCATGATAAAGCCAACTCTTACAAATCCTGATGTTGTCATAGAAGAAAAAAGCAAAGCGGAAAATGGGAACGAGGAACGTCCTTCATCGTATCTTTTTGTAAAGACATTTATTCGTGACGGCAAGAAGGTAAAGTTCTACGCATCTGTAACGGTTAAAAAGGACGGAATGGAAGTTGTTGTCAGCAACCATTTCATGAATAAAAATGCTGTTGACAGAAAAATGCAAGAAGGAAAAATGGTATATATAAAAGGAGTGTCAACCTCCAACAGCTCTGACTTGCACTTAGCTGAACATCAAAATGATGTGCCGGACCTCCTTCCTACGCAAGAGATTGACACTCCTTCTGCAATCAAAGATACGAATAATTCTTCAAACGGCAATGGAAATAATGAAACTTTAACATTAAAGAATACAGAAGCAGCCAAGGAAGAGCCGAATTACGAGAAGAATGATATTCCAATGGACAATGAGGGTGAGCCGGTATACGAGCAGGTGCCCAAGGAGAGGACTGCACAGGATTTGTTTGACAAGTTGGGCGATGGTAATGTAGCTCACGATTATGCTCAGATAAGGATAGAAGGAGCAGAGAAGGAGCTGAAAGAAGCCAAGAAGAAAGAGCCGAAGATAGGTACGAAGATAAACGAGTATCTAAAGAAGAAGCAGGAATATGAGGACCGAGTGAAAGCCGCAGAAGACAAGGTGGCTTATTGGAAAAGCGTGAAGGATGAGATAGAGAAGCTTACCCATACCACACCCGAAGAGCTTAAAGAAGCACAGGAGGAACTTGACGGAACGGCAGCAAGGGAAGAATACAAGAAAACGTTTAATGAGACACAACCTGCAGATGGCGTGTCTTTGGCGGCAATGTTTGTGGTAGACGCAAGGATTACACCAGAGAGTTTCAAAAAAGAGACAGGACTTGGCACTGCAGAACAGAGATCGTTTGTCGGTATGATAGCAAATGCCGAGAAAGGCGGCAAGTCGATAGAGAGACTTGGTGAAGACCTGGTATATCTTGACAACACGGAATATGGCGGAGTGTATTTCCACGGAGATACCAACGACGCAAGGAGCGCCATCATTTCCGCTTTGATGAGTGCAAAGTCAAGAAAAGGTCTGCGAGAGATGGCTCAGCCCGATATGGAGAGAGAAGTCCGTGAGCGTGCACGGATGAGAGATGAGGCTTACCACGAGAGATACGGCATGAATTATGAGGAATATTTGTCATATTCTGAGCAGGAGATGCCTCATATATTGGGAAAATTGAATAACTTTGACGAGCAAAAGTATTTGCAGGACAAAGCAGAAGAAATAACTAACCAAATAGAAAAAGAACATGGAAAAGCCGATAGAGAAAATGACTCCTCAAGAGAAGAGTCAGTACATGGTGCAGGCGATAAAGTATTGCCTGAAGAAAGGGTTGATGACCGAGGAAGAGGTGAAAGCCCCAAGGAACATGGAGGAAGAGAAAAGGATGAGCGCCGAGGCAATACTGAGAATGCGCCTCTACATGAAACGCCATCCGGAGGAGAAGTAAAGGGGGAAGACCACAAGGAAGAAAAGCCGTCAGACCCATCCGACGCAGCCGAAGGAATGCGAGGAGCAGCCGAGCAGTTCCATCAGGAAAGAGTGGATAAGACTCGCAAGGCATACGAAGAAGCCAAGGCGAGCGGTGATGCGTCTGAGATAAAACGCACGAAAGACGAATACAGGAAAGCCCTTGACGACAAGTTGAAGGCGCAGGGTGTTGGCCTTGTGAAGAGGAGGAAGACTATAGCCAAGGAGATGGGTGAAGAGCCGAAGGTTGAAGAACCTAAAGGCGAAGAACCAAAGAGCGGTGAGAAGCAGTGGGAGGAAATGACCCCTACTGAGAGAGCCGAGAAAGCCGATGCTGATCCGTTGACCGAAGACGAGATACGCAGCGACGAAGACAACAAGGAACTTGCAGCAGCGGCAATAGCCTATCTCAATGGTGATAAGAGTTTGTTAAACCAAATAGCTTATTTAAAAATTTACGGAAATGTTAGGAGTAGACATGAGGATGTTCCCGGCAATAGCGGAACAGAAGACACAACACAGCTGGCTGCTGCCGATAATGGAGGCGGCGAAGGAATGGAGCTGGAGTCAGGACGAGTCAGCGGAGGAACTGCTGAGCCGATGGATAGAGGAGCAGGCGGAGAGACTGCACCCGGAAAGCAAGAGAGCGGAGAGACTGGTAAGGGAAACGCTGATACTCCTGCTGGAGAAGGAAGCCATATCGAAGGTGAAGGAGGAACACCCGGACTGGGCGGACTACCTGCCGGAAGTGGTGGACGCACAGGAAGCGGCACTGCTGGGAGCACGGGAAGTGTGGGCAGAGGACGAGGACGAGGAAGCGGCAGCAGACCTTCTAAGTCAAATGGAAAGCGGAAGCCTGCAGCCAAGCAAGGAACTACTTTCCCGAATAGCAAAGGGCGAGATATAAAGCAGGAGACGAAAGATGCGAAAGCGGCGATGTTGGCGGCTTTTGCAGAGTTCAACAAGAGGAACAAGAAGGACAAGAACATCCTTTCTTCATCCTTCCTGCTCGGTTTAGAAAAACATCTTCCAACAGCCGAAGCTCTCGAATATCTGCCAGACGTGATGAAAGCGACAGGCAGATATGGTGTTGCCCTTATCGGTGAAGGAATCTACAAGACAAAGGAATGGATAAAGAATGTACGTGAAGCAATCTTCGATGTAATGAAAGAAGGTGGTTTCTCAGATGCAGACATCGATGAGTATATCAGAGAGATGTGGCACATGCCTTGGGAGATGGATGGCGAGACCCACAAGATAGGCGAATGGGCAAGCATCAAGGGATATGCCGTTCTGAGAGAGAGTCTGAAAGAACCTTTGCGCAAGAAGTTCGACAAGCAGGTGCTTGCAGAGCCGACGGAAGTGAAGGTGGGCGACAGGAAGAACATCGAAGAGACCTTGCCATTCCTCCTTCCTCAGCAGCAGGACGATGTATTGAAAGCAGAAACCCAGTTCTTCGACAAGAGCCACAAGGACAAAGCCCATGCCAACGGCAAAGGATATATGTTCACCAACGGCACAGGAACGGGTAAGACATACACGGGACTTGGTATCATCAAGAGAATGGTGAAGCAGGGCAAAGGAAGAATCCTTATCATAACCCCAAGTCAGCAGAAAGTAAAAGACTGGATAAATGACGGAAAGAACCTTTGCCTTGACATCAGAGACCTTGATGATTGGGCAGACGAGCGAGGCAGCACTGCCACGAACGAGAAAGGTGAAGGAGTCGTTATTACAACCTTTGCCAATTTCGGTACGAACAAGAAGCTGCTTGAAGACCAGTTCGATGCGATAATCTATGACGAGAGCCATAGAATTATGGAGAACAAGAATGCCACCGAGACAGCACGAAGCAGACAGCACTACATGCTCAGCAACAGGAACGAGAGTTACGCCTTGATGAGATTGGAGGAAATCAATCCCGACTGCATGAAGATGCGTGGTCTTGCAGAAGACTTTGAGGATGCGAGTAACAAGGAAATAGCCCGGATAAAAGCAGAATACGAGAAGAACAATCCTTCTGCCGACGCAGCAGAAGTGAGGATATATGTGGCAAAGAATACTCCGAGGGATATTCATTCTTTCAGTGCGGAAGACAAGGCGAAATTCCCCGAGCTTGGCAAGATATACGAAGACTATATCAAGGCAAGAGACCATTATATTAATAATGTGAAGCCCGGATTGGAGAAGCAGGCAAAGGAATCCGTAGACAAAACAAAGGTGGTGTTCCTTTCCGCTACTCCGTTCAATACAAGAGAGAACATAGAGTATGCCGAAGGCTATCTCTTCTCATACCCAGAGAGAAATGAAATGGGACAGAGCGGCAAGACGCAGTTCTTCCTTGAACATTTCGGTGCAGGTTACAAGTATCGCTATCACAGACTGGAGAGCAGTACATCAAATGCCGAAGCACTCGCCAAGCAGGAGATAGCTTTCAGCGACTGGTTGCAGAACGACTTGGGAACGATGAGCGGTAGGGTGATCGACAGTCCGTTTGACTATTCAAGAGACTTCCCTACGGTATCAGTGGAACACGCTGACGAGTTCAATACAGCCTGCGAGGAGATTTCACGAGACAAGATATTCGGTGACGCATACGGAAAGGTGCTTGGTGACTACAATTATGGCAGCGCCCTGTTTGAGACAATGAAGGTGTCAGCCCTTCTACCGAGATTGAGAGAGCATCTCGCTGCAGGTCGAAAGATAGTAATCTTCCATAGGCGAGTGACGAGCAAGGAGCCGTTGAAAGCCCCATTCGGAATGATACTTGGCGAGCAGGCAGAGCAGACCATCAAAGCCTTGCCGAAGGAAAAGCAGCCGGAAGCAAGAATACATCTGAATGAATTAAGGGACAAATATTCCGGATTGCTTGAGTGGGAGAAGACCTTGGATTTCAGTATGCCGAGAGAACAACTTGCAAAAGCTTTCGGAGAAGACAACATATTGTATTTCAGTGGCAGCGAGAGCAAGTCTGTGAAGAGTGAAGCTGTAAAGCAGTTCAATGACGACAACAGCGGCAAGAACATCATCGTAATACAAGAGGCGAGTGGTAAGGAGGGCATCTCCCTTCATGATACCACAGGCAAGCATCAGAGAGTATGTATCACCTTGGCTTTGCCTCAGAGTCCTATCACTGCCTTGCAGATAGAAGGAAGAACATACCGAATAGGCAACGAGAGCAATGCTATCTTTGAATATCCTGTACTTGGACTTACAAGCGAATACAACCTTTTCGCAAGCAAGTTCAACAGACAGGTGTCGACGACTGAGAACCTTGCCCTTGGCAGCCAGGCGAGAAACCTAAGAGACAGTTTCGCAAGAGGCATCGAGGAACATAGCGGTATTGTCCCCATTGACCAGCAGGGCGTGGGCGGCAAGGAGTTCGATAAAGGAGATGTCAGCGAGAACGACCCGTTTGACAATGCAGTCCTTGACTACTATACCAATCAGAGACTGAACAAGAACAATCGTGAAGGAGTAGACTACTTCCCGACACCCGAGCCCCTTGGTTACAAGATGGTGGAATGGGCAAATATCGGTGAGGGAGATTCTGTATTGGAACCGAGTGCCGGTCATGGTGCGATAGCGAGATATATTCCTCAATCAAACGAGCTTGTGGCTATAGAGCCAAGCATGAGCCTGTTTGCAAAGCTACAGATGAAAGCAGGAGGCTTGGGCAGGAAATTCCAGAACGAGACCTTTGAGGCATACCATATAAGCAACAAGCATGATACCATCGTGATGAACCCACCATTCGGACACGCAGGAGCCACAGCGATAGCGCATATAGAAAAGGCGTTCGGGCATTTGGAGGAAGGTGGACGTATGGTTGCCATTATCCCAAGGGGTGCGATGGACAAGAAGTTCGACAAATGGTATGACAACGAGAAGACCGCGGCAATGCGAGCCGAGGTGGACCTTCCTGATATAGTATTCCAGCAGGCAGGGACATCGGTAAGATGCAGAGTGGTGGTCGTTGACAAGATAACCGACTCTAAACTCCGTGAGCAGGCGCACATGGAGAAGGCGGATTTGAGTGGTCATTACGACAAGATAGAAGATTTCTTCAACGACCTGCGAAATATAGAAGTACCCGACAGAATCATCGATACCAACTTCAAGATGCAGAAGATGAGCAAGAGTGCAGTCAAGAGCTTGAAGGAAATCAGGGATGTATGGTCAGCAGATGTTGACAAGGACGGTGTGCACGTCAGGACAAGCAGTTGGATGGGTTACGACATCAGCTTTACGGGCAGCGAAGACCCGAAGCGGTGGAAGGACAAGATGGCGGCGACCTATGACAAGTACGCCCAGATGGAGAAGTCGGAATTGAGAGAAGGCAACAAAGCCGTGTTTGGTGAGTTGAAAGAACTCGCCTGCAAACTTGCAGGAATGACCGAGGATGAGATGAGAAGGTATCTTGTAAGCAAAGGGACAGGCGGCACGAGATTCCGCAAAGGTGAAGACCTTACCCCCGAAGAGCGCAGAGCGGAGGAACGTATGGAGGAACACCATGTCGAAGTGGCCAAGGCAGCAGAGAATCTGAATACGAAAGTTAACGTGTGCGTAGACATCAACGATGTGACGAATGCGGAGGCGAGATCAGCTATAGAAAGAGGTGAGAAAGTGAAAGCGTGGTACGACACTCGAACGGGAGAGGTACACGTTTATCTTCCAAATGTCACCGACAAGTATGACGCACAGATGAGCGTAGCCCATGAGGTGGTAGCCCACAAGGGAATGAGAGGACTCCTTGGCGAGGAAGGTTATCGTAGTATGATGCGTAGAATGTACACACACCTTTCCAATGAGGAAGTGAAGGAAGTGAACGAGCGCATGATGAAGAACGGATGGGACTTCTACACAGCAATGGACGAGTGGGTGGCAGACAAGGCAGAGGAAAGCGTGTTCACACCAAAGTATGTAGTGATGAAAGACGGTCTGCACCGATACCCATTGGATAAGGTATTCCATATCGTGACGGAGGCTATGCACGATGTAGGGTATAGGATTAATCCGAACGTGGACGATGTGAAGTACTGGTTGTGGGCGAGCAAGAAGGGATTGAAGAACGGCGATGCCTACACGGCAATGAAGCGCAACTCGTTCTTGTGGCGACTGAACCACAATACATCGAATGACGGAATTGAGAACGGAGAGTTCGTGGAAACAGGCGGAGTCAGATTCAGTAATGGAAATAGTAAGTTGAATGGCGAAGATTCAGAGAAATTATTTGCATCTTTGCAAAACAAAAAAGGGAAGGAATATTATGACACAGTTACAGAAATCGCAAGAAGAGTCAGTGATGGAAGAGCAAGATTCACGAGACTCCCAGAAGAGTATGAGCGACGAGGAGTTCTCAGCATACCGCATGCGGCTGCGAGAGCTATTGCATCAGCTTGGGTACGAGACACCGAAAGAAGCAGCAGAAATACTGCATCGTCCGGTTGGGGTGATAACCACGGCGTTAATGAATTGGGAGAGAACAGGGAAGAAAGCGCCATGTCTCAAATCGAGGGATGGGCTAAACGAAACAAATGCTGGATAAATGAAGATGATTATATATCCAAAGGATACAAAGATAACCGAAATGGTTCAGAATCTGTAGTTTATTTTGTTGGCAACAAGGTAGTGAAGTTTGCCAATCCACAAGCACATTTCTCTATAGAAGGTCTAAACGGCTTCCTTGATAATGTCATACTAATGAATATCGTAGACCCAGAAGCTGAGTCAAAAATAATCGGTTTCTCTCGTGATAATAGCGGTAAGTTTAGAGTAGTACTTGAGCAAAAGAAATTTGCCAAAACATTTGAGTACGAAATGGACAAATACGGTGAAATAACAGCCAAAGGAAAGGGAATATATGACGAGTGGGTTGAAAACATTCCAGAGATAGAACAACAACTATCAAGAAGAGGTATAGAATATGATCCTGAAACACTTGAGGCAATATGTAATGGTATCGTAATTTCTGATTTATGGTCTGGGAATATTGCTTGTGATGAAAACGGGTTGTTCCATATCATAGATGGAAATACTACATTGGTTTCAAAAGGCAAAGTACAAGCAACAGCCAAACCTATTATAATAGACAAATCGTCAAGTATACGTTTCCGTAAAGGCGACAAGACGACAGACGACAAGGCGAAGCACGAGGCGACCTTGTTCCGCAAACAAAGTCTTGACCGAAGCAAGAACGATACCCCTCTGATGTCAGCGACAAAGGACTCCATTGACAAGGCGCTCAACAATTGGAACGCACGAAGAATAGAATGTTGGACCGACGACAAGCACGGACTGAGAGTATTCCAGCAGAAGCTTGCCGAAGGATTGACGAAAGGCATGAATGACAGTATGGACTCCTATCACGGAGGCATAAACCAAAGTTCCATTGTCAGAGAGAAGCAATATCAGTTTGAGACGAGAGAACTGAAAACGATGAACGATGCCGTGAAGGAGTGTACCCGAAAGCTTGGCGGCGGTATGGAAGGATATGAAGAGCTAAACAAGTATGCCTATGTGAAGAGCGGTCTTGAAAGAAACAGAGTATTGTTTGTGAGAGACGCAGCAGAGCAGGTAGACAAAAAAATCATGAAGCTCAACAAGGAAGCCCTCGACAAAGACCCACAGGCGACAACCCTCGCCAAGATGGGAGTTGAAGAGTTCAGAGACGCTTTCCATTCAGAAAAGAAGTTCCAGGAAACATTGCTCAATTCCGGCAAGATAAGCCTTGCAGAATACTACAAAGCCCTTGACGACTTCATAAAGGATTTCAGTTTCCAACATACAGGCAATGCAGAAAAGGATGCCTTGATAGACAAACTCAATGATTGGTATGCCGACAAGATAGGAGGCAAGTATGACGAGAACGAGAACGACTATTCCGGAATAAGAAAGTTCGATGATTTCGACAGTGACGCAGAAAGGATAGACTACGTGATGAACACGGAGGTAACCTTGGGCGATGAATCCAGAAATAAGTTATGGAAAGGAATAGGCGGAGTGACACGTTTCGCCATAGACAACGACTATAATTATGGAGTGATAAGCAAGGATGTTCATAGCAGAGTCTCAAGTATGTTCAGTTGGTATATCCCGATGCGAGGTTTCAAGGAAAACACGATGGAGGATATGTACGCTTATATGAACAACGAGATTTCCGATGGAGGCATGGTTGGTTCGGTGGTAAAGAGAGCCGACGGACGAACGACACTTGCCGACAGCCCACTTGGAACGGCAGCAGCCCTTGCGGAGCGCAGCATCTCAAACGGCGAGGACAACCGTAACAAGCAGAGACTCTACAGACTCGTGAACCAATGGCTGAAAGACCATACCATAACCAATGAGCACGGAGAGATAGAGCTTACCGAAGAAGCGCCGGCGGTGATCAGCGAGGTGTGGTATAAGAAAGTCACGGACCACACAACGGGCGACACCTATTGGGAAGCCGTGATGCCAGACATAGACGGAGAGAAAGACCCCAAGCAGATACGTGCGAAAGTGGAACGCTTTGAAGAGAATATGCGCAACGCAGAGAAAAACGGCAATGCCACACGAACACTGCAGAAGGGAACGTATGCCAAACCATTTGAGGTGGCGAAACACAAGAACGAGCACGTTGTCTTCGTCAATGTGAACGGAAAGCAGAAGATGATAATCATGCAAGGTAACCCCCGTCCTGCACAGGCGATCAACGGAGACACGGCAAGCGAGGTATCACACGGCAGACTGATGAGAGGAATGAGTGCGATGTACACATCATACAACATAACGTTCTCAGTCACGAATACAAGCCGAGACACCTTCTTTGCCAACAACAACGTGGCAATCAGAGAAGACGCAGCATATTACGCACGCTTCGTAAAGAACCAAGCCCTTATGGGAGGTTCTATGCTTCAAGGAACCGTAATGATGAACCTCCCGAAGGTGAAGGGAATGTACTATCAGTTGTGGTCAGACTACAAGAAAGGCAAGAAGCCGACGGGAAAGTATGGCAAATACTTTGAGGAGTATATGAACAACGGCGGCAAGACAGGCTACATGCAGACCAAGACGATAGAAGATTTGGAGGAACATATCAGAAAAGAAGCCACACAAAAGGCGTTATCACCCTCAACTTTGGGCAAGGTGTTGGGCAAGGTGCCCGAAGTGATAGAAGCCCTGAATGAAAGGTCGGAGAACATGAACCGCTTTGCCTGCTACGTAACAAGCAGAGAGATGGGAAGAAGCATCATGCGCAGCGTTTCCGATGCGAAGGAGGTCAGCACGAACTTCAACCGCAAAGGCTCAGGAAGCAAAGCCTTCAAGGGAACGAACGCAAAGGCATGGGAAAAATGGCAGGGCTGGTTATATGATAAAGCCAAGGGGAACTATCTCTTCTTCAATGCCGGAATGCAGAGCTTGTCACTGCTGACCAACAACTTTAAGAGACACCCGGCGAAGACCGCGGCCTTTGCAGTAGGAATACCGATGTTGTTTGCGAGCAGTATAATACCAGCCATAAACAGTTGGATAGCCTCCTGCTTTGGCGAAGACGACCAGTATGACAACCTCAGCGAGTGGGAGAGAAGAAACAATATCTGCATATACGCAGGACATTCCAACTGGGTAGAGGTGCCGTTGCCGATCGAGTTGAGAGCCTTCTACGGTTTGGGAGATGTTGCGTTAGGTTGGGTAAATCCAGCTTTCCGTTCAGAAAATGGATTGCTTATTGATATACTATCTCAGTTGTCACAAATCCTGCCACTTGACTTTATGGGAGAAGGCGGTGATGTGGTTGGAGCTTTTATACCAAATGTTACCAGACCTTTTTATCACGTTTGGGTTAACAGAGACTGGACCGGCAAACCGATATACAAGGACTACGATTATCTGAAATACGAGCCTGAATACCAAAAGGTGTTCCAGGGAGAAAACGAGTGGTTCGTATCATTCAGCAAATTTATAAACGAGCAGAGCGGCGGTAATGAGCACGTGAAAGGTTCTCTTGACGGGAAATGGAACAACCCTGCGATATGGAGTGAAATCATCACCGGATATGGAGGCGGAACGTTGTCGGATGCCATACGCACAGGAAAGCTGGCGACGAGAATAGCCACATGGGATTGGGAAGATTTCTCCACAAGAGAAATACCGATGGTAAGAGCCTTGTATAGTTCGGCAACGGAGAAGACCAAATACTACAGGTCACTCAGCAAGTATGCCCATTATAAGGAAGATGCTGACAAATACCTGCATGACTTCAAGGCAAATCTGAAAAGCGACAATCCGTTGTATGTGATGAAGGCAATCAGCGATATGAAGCGAGAGTCGCCGGAGTTCGTGAGGATGGTGAAAATCCACGGGTTTGAGAAGAGCATCAAAGACCTGAAGAAAATCGCCAACAACGAGAAGGTGCCAAAGAAAGACAGGGATGAGGCAAAAGAGCTCATCAATCAGGCAAAAGTAAAGCTCGTGAAAGAATTTGAAAGCGACGAATAGAAACGAAAGAAAAAAGGAAGAGTCTTGATTGGCTCTTCCTTTTATAGTTATGGGAACGGGTGCATCCCCTTGCGTAGCTTGCCCGGTTTGTAGCTCAAGAGAGCGTTGTGGATTTCCTCTAAAGACAATTCCATCTGCTGCTCCTTTGATGCAGTGACAGGATCTTTCGCTGTAAGGTACAACAAAAGGTATTCATACAGGCATCCGTTTACGATGTAGTCGTGGATAGCATCCGTCAAAGGAGTCAAGGCATTTTCGTTCCACCAATCGCCCACCGATATTACGATGTCAACCTCCTCGTCGTCCCTTATCCTGTCAGACGCAGCAGGAATATCCTCCTGTTTCAATACCGAAGCGAGTTTCCTTTTGGCAAGAGAAAGATATTTGTTGAACCATCTTTGTAAGAGAGGACCGACGGCATCCGTATTCTCGATGTTGTTGTCCTGCAAACCCTTCTCGTTGCGTCTGCTACGGGTGATGATGCTCAGCTCAGCTTCGACATCATAGATAAGTTGGGAACGCATAATATAAATATGGTAGTCCCTTTTCTTTTCGCCACACACATTGGTCCTGCCGGTCATGCGATTGCAGGCACATTCCAATTCGGGAGAAATGGCATATCTCTCAACGGCATCACATTGAGGGTTGTTCGGGTCGTGATAAATGTTACTCATAAGAATTTCAGTTTTAGTAAATAAACTATATACATTATTATATATCCAAGGAAGAGAGAATATATATGGATAAAGAAGTTAACCCCTGGCAGCAGTCCTATCAGAACGGCAAACGGGAGAATCCTCCTGCACATAGGATAGAAGCCGGCAGAGTAAGCCCACGTTGCACCGATATGCGCAAACAAGACCGCAGACAATCCCATAGTGGCAGTGCTGCCCATAGGAAGAAAAGAAGCAGCCACGGCAGCAATGTAAGCCACAATACCGACATTCTTCCTGAAAGTCAACAGGGCAACCAAATTGGCAAGCAAGTGAAAGACGTTCGCATGAGAAAACGGATAGAAGAAATGAGACACCCCATATTCATTCCATACGAATGAACATCTGAGCCCAAGCAGGAACGCCAAGGAAACGGCAATCGCTATAGAAACGTTTTTCAAGTTAAATTTCATTCTTCAACAATTATAGTTACAAGATTCTTAACAATCGGGTCGTGTCGGGAATAAAGCTGCAAGGTAGCCATACCGCTTTCCCTTCCATATACAGAGAAGGAATTATCATTATGAGACGTGACCTGCATGATGGTGAGATTGAGAGAAGTCGCCTCAATATCATTGGTAGAGTCTTCATCAATAGAATAGGAGATAACAGCCGCCTCGCCCTTCTTGACCTTTACGGCAGCATCCGGTACGTAGATAGCCGTGGTGTAAGGATATTTCGGAGCAAGCGGTGGTGTGCGGTCGAAACACTTTAGAATCGGAGTCAGAGTGCGCTCAGACATTTCAGAATAGTCGGCAGCCCTCTTCGGGTTGATTGGTGCCCACCACAACATCAGCATCTTCTTTATAATAAAGTCAGAGCCAAGACGGGCAAGAGTGTCCTTGTTGGCATTGTTGAACCGGTCAGAAACCTCCATCCTGTATTTTATGGCAGCGTTATCCGACAAGTCAAGGAAAACGGCATTGTCAGCAGCAGTCAGATATTTCTGCGTGGCGAAGTCAGACATAAACGTTTTCAGTTCCTCAGCCGCCGTGAGCATATCCCTTTGGAGTTTCCTCTCCTTGTATTCATCATCACCAGCCTGTTCATGGTATGCAAGACGAGTAGCCTTTTCGTCAGCCGCCCTGTCAGAATTGGAAGTGATGAGCGTTTCAGACTTGACAGCATCCAAAATCGTGGAGCGTAAAAGAATCAGTTGTATAGTCTTCATATAGTATGTATTTATGATATTTCACCTGTAGTTTCATCAAGAGGCGATGAAGAAGTCAACACCTTGGACCTGTTGAAAACAGAGTTGCGGATATTGGAAAGCAGCACATCACACTCCGTAATATATTTCTTAGCCAGTTCAGAACCCGTCATAGACAAGTACTGGGCAAGACAATATGCACGAGCATAACTTGACACAAGGTCGTTATACATCTCCGTAAGGTCGTCAGTAATACCGTTGTTGACCGAAATAAGAATCTCATCCCCATCCTTATGATAATTGTTTATACACTCAGGAGCGATGGCGACAACCGATAGAACGGCATCCTTTGCAAGTGCTGTTATCAGCCCTTTCTCCCTTGAAGAAAGAGCAAACGTCGTATAGGTCGGTTCGCCGCCTTCGTTCTTAATCCTTTTGCTGATCATTGCCAGCTGGTCCTGCACACTGTCAAAGACCGAAGAAATGTCAATTTTTATTCTCATAACATTATAATATTAAATAGAAGCCTCGGTAATACCTTCCCTTTCCTTTACCCTCTTCTGCATAACCTTCCAAGTCGGGCGCTCCATATCATAGAGAGAGACCCACAAGGCAATGGCAGTAGACATCACGACATCATCATGATTGTCCCTGCCGACGATATTACCCATAGAACCATCCTCTCTGCGCTCGTAGATTCTAAGCTCCTGATAGCAAGTCTCGTCAGGCTCGTTCCAAAGTTTATCATCAACGGCAGCAATGAGATTGTCGATAATCTGGACCTTGGTAAGTTTGTTTGTCTGGAATCCGAATTTCATCACAATCTTGTCAGCCACCTCTTCCGAACCCGTAGAACGCTGGTACAAGTTTTCATAGAAGTCAGCTATCTCCTCGATGAGAGTAGCGAAGTGGTCACCCTCCGTGTTGGAGTTACGTTCCCTGTCGGCAGTGTTGGACTCAATGACAAGCAAGGCATCGTCGTAGAAATGAGCCAAAGCAGCAGCCTTCCATGCAAGCAAATCATGACGGCAGTGTCCTCTCCATCGGGCAACGACCTGCGGGATGCCACCTTTCATCTCCGGCATCAGCCCCTTGCGGTCGATGACCGTCATCACCGTATAGTCAGAGCCTTGACTCTTGCCACCAATATCCACTGCAACGACATATCGGTTCTTGATGTTCAGGATGTTGTTGTTAGGCAAGTTCCAAATCTTCAAGTCGCCATCCTCGCAAAAGTCAATCTGAGCTTTAAGATAGAAGCTCTTGCTTTTCTTCATGCCATAAGGCAGGCGGATGTCAGCCCTGTAAAGCGGTTCCCGTAGGTATCTCTCTTTAAGCTCGTCAATGGCGTATTGGTCGAAGATAAGATTTCCGCTGTTTCGGAAAGCCTCTACCGGGTCAACAGGTGCCTCCGTCGCCATATAAGCGTGGTTCTTGAACTTGTTTCTTGTATGCCGATACCAGTTGATAGCCTGAAAGCAAGCCCCAAGTTTCCACATACGCCAGAAGAACCTTCCCGACTCACGGAAACCTTTAGGCTTGGCTTGGCTGTCCTTGTTGACGAGAAGCCATCGTGCAAACTCATACCTGTTGTCCACCTTCTCCATATCATGCTCGATGTGGAAGAACGGAACAAAGATAAACTTGTAGGCATCGTTGTTGTCGGGATTCATGGCGCTTTGGCATTTGTCGTAGAAGAAGCCCGACATACCGCGACCGGTAGACTCAAAAATCTCAATGTTGTCAGGAATACGCAAAATACTACCCGACACAGAAGACAATACAGCTTCCGGGTCATGCTCGTCAGACTGCTTCCAATAAGCCACCTCAGAGTAGTGGGCGCAATGAAAGTTAGAACCGCGAACATTATCATAGTTGTCAAAAGACGCAACTGTGATAGTAGAAGTACGCACAGGCTTTCTTCCGTCAGTCACAACGAAGTCGTCGGTAGAACCCTCATACGGAGACATCTGCAGCTGTCTTCCAGGCAGACCGATGGTCCATCCTTTCTGCTTCTCGATAGCCTTGCGGTACATCGCCTTAATCTTCTTCGATGTAGCCTTCACCTGAGACAAAACAATAGAGTTCCATCCGTCCGGGTGTCTGAAATCCTGCATCCATTTGATGTAAAGCTGAGAAAGTGTGGAGCCACCCCATTGTCTCGCCTTCAAGATAATGACAAATATCGGTTGGTCGGATTTCCTCAGAGACTCGAAAAGCGCAAGTAGTCTTCGTTGCGGATAGTTCAGTCTGAACGGAACCATCATACCCGTAGTCTTGTCCTCAATCTTGTCAGTGAGATAGAGAGCAAACTCAGGGTCTTCACGCATACGAGCCTTGCATATTTCAAAAGACACCGCCGTAGAGAGTTGTTCAGAATAATCCTTCCCCCATACATCAGTGATGTATTTCTGAATAGAACCAACGCTGACAACATCCTTCAAAACCCTGTTCAGAAGACACTCCTTCGGAACATACATAAGAGGGTAAATCATATCAGGTATCTCTATCCTCACCCTGTTCTCAAAGTCGTAGCATCCCTTTCCTGTCACGGGGTCATATTCACCGAAGATTTCCTTCATCCTCCCATCATCTTCGGCAATCAGTTCCTCTATTTTCTTCTCAAGTTCCTCTTCCGTCATATTCAACCTTGTTTAAGCATTTGTTGAGCGTTCTGCACATTCTGCTCAGACATCATCTGCTGCTGCGGAGACATCTGCTGTTGCTGCATTGCGAGCTGCTGTTGCATAGCCGCCTGAGCCTCGGCAGACTGAACCTGCTGCAAGAGCATATCCTTGAACGGCAGATTGATACACTGGAGATACTGAGAGATATTGATAGCACCAAGCTGGAGCAACTGCAATGCGGTATCATTAATCTGAGACTGATAAGCAACAGAAGCAGTGCTCTCCTTGATGGAAATCTTAAACATCACATCACGAGCCGAAAGACGGTCATATTCAATGATGCTCGTGTTATCCTTGTTCATGATCGGTCTTCCGTTGTCGTAATACTGCTTGATGTTAGACACCTTCTTCTTGGCAAGTTTCTCCGTGAACACCGTCATATCAGAAAGCAGAGAGTAAAGAGAAGTCGTAGCGTTCTGCTGCTCCATCGCATAGCGAGAAGCCGAAGTGCCGGCAGAAGGAGTCTTACCCTGCAAGGCACCGCTCACGTTCGTAATCTCCTTCGTAAGATTGAGCTGCATCTGCAACAACTCCGTAGTGCCAATCTGCACTGCGTTGGAAGTGATAATCTCCGGTCTTGCATTCGGGTTAAGACGGGAAGTCTCATAGAAGATGATGCCGTCATACTCAGTAAATTCGTCCGCAAAATCCTGTGGGGTCATATCATCAGGAATACAACCTTTGGGGACGATGGTGATACCTTTGGCAGAAGAGCGAGCCGCCATATCGTGCATTACGATAAGACGGTTGATATATCTCTGCTGATCGATGATGTTAGACATAAACGGATGCACCTCACCATTCACGAAAGGATAAAGTTTGAGTGTGAAAGGATGCGCATTGTATTCATAAGGGCATTCACCCTCACACAAGATAGTTCCGTCGGGAGCAAGGAAAGAGTAATACCAGAACACATCCTCAATGGGACTCGTTGTTATGTAAGCCCTCTGCTCCTTTGGCACACCCACCTTGTCATAAGTCTCCTTTCTCTTTCTGTTAATCTCCCTTATGCGAGGCAAATCCTTCAATTCAATTCTGAACCTCGCATCATCAGCATTGCCGGCTATAGGGTCTTCACACTGCAATCTCGGTTTGGTCTCCTTGGTCCACACCTCGATAACCCTACGGCAACTCCTGTCGGCAGAGGAAAAGAAATTGATGTTGGAGAGATTTCCGCCGTCATTCTGTTGCAAGTCAGAAGTCTCGTCATAGCAGTCACCCATATTGAAAATGCGGTCGATGTCCTCAATCGTCCATCCCAATTCAGGTTTTGCGAATTTTGAATACAATTCAGGGCGAGAGCAGTCATGAAGGAGACCAATGGTAGTAACGTCCTGGTGACGGGGATCAGTGCCCCCATCCCAAAACGCCATGTTCGGGTTACAATAGTCCGTCCATGTATCATAGACTCCATCACGCTCCTCGTAACATTCCCGACAAAGAGCGACGCCGCCAGTGAGATAATCCCGGAAAACGGTAGAGAGCACATCCGGCATGAAGGTGTCCTGCCAGTTAGCCTGCAGAGTCGCCGACATCATATCCGAAAGCCATTGGGAATCATGGGTACGAGCAAAGCAGACAGGTTCGGTAGCCTGTTTTTCATACATACCAGCAAGAGTGGAGAAGACAGAAATCATGATATTGTTCGTAAGAGGGACATTACCCTTCTTTTTCAGATACTCCCTTTCTGTGATATATCCACATTTGTAGTAAATCACATCACCCCATTGGTCTCCGAAAGTATAATTATTTGTCTTTTCCCTAACCTCTCTGAGTTTTCTCTTGTTCTCCCAAAGTTGGTTGCAACGTGCGACAAGGTTGTAATCCCTCTTGCCGCAGGAAACGGTCCGCTTCCTTCGAATAGACGTTGACTTGCCCTTGTCGGACACATCATTAAGAGTATATAAACGTTTAAGTGGCATACGAAAAACTTTTTTCACAAAAATACAAATATGAGGATTGTGTTTTTCCGAACTCGCACATCGTCAGCCTTACTTACGGGAACCAAGGATAAAAATAATCAAGACATATTGTAGCAGTTTCGGCGAGAACGGAAATAACAGGTGGTAAAAGACTTATTTTTGCGGTATAAACAATCCAATGAACTATGAGTGCCAAGGATAACAAAGAAGAAAAAATCGAGGAGCAGCAGGTGCAGGAACCAGCACCGGTGCCTACCCCCAACAGAGACGCCTACAAAGCCTCCTTTGGGGAAGACTATCCCGATGTGGACTTTGAAGACAAGGAGACACGTTACGGGAAGATGGTAGAAGACCGCAACGCCCTGAGAAGCTACAGGAAGTCGGGAGCGAAACTGAATGATACGTTCAGCAAGAACCGTTGGCTTGCAGCCATGTTGCAGGACATTTCAGAGAACGAAGACCCAGACTATTCACCCCTTGACTGGATGGCAGACCACGGTATTGACATCAATGAAGCCATGCAGGACGAAAGTGTCAGAAAGAAAGTATCAGAAAAGATAGCCAAGTTCCAGCAGGCTCAGCTTGAAGGCGAGAAAGAAAACGAGGAGCGACAAGCCAATTTTGCAAAATCAGCAGAAGCCCTGAAGACTCTGGGTCTCGGTGAAGACAAAGAAAGAGAAGTGTGGGTGGATTTCTTCTCAAAAGTCATAGACCCAGCATTGCGAGGAGAAGTCAGCAAAGAGACATGGCAGATGATCGTGAACGGCATGAACTACGACAACGACATTGCAGAAGCCAAGGAGACATCAGCGATGAAGGCAAGAAACGAGAAGATTGCCAACAAGGTAAAGAAGTTTGACGAGCCAATGCCTCCAAGCCTTTCACAGGGCGGTTCGGGACAACAGGCAACAACCAAACCAAAGAAGAGAGGATTCTTTGACGATTTGAAAGAAGCAGGATATTAAGTTGAAAATAAATTTAAGTTTTATATGAGAAGAATGAGAAAGTTTTTTGAGAGTAAGACTATGGCAGCACAGCTTCTGCTTATAGTCTTGGCTGTCGTGACGGGCGGTATCGGCATGGCAGCAGGTGCAGTAATCGGTGCAGAAGGACCAGACCCAGTAGGCAAGGAAGAAGTCCATGACCCGGCAGACCCCGATGTAGGTACAGGTCAGAGACCAGATGCGGATGGCAATCAGGACGCAAGACTTGCCCCTGGTGACACGACTGCAGGTCAGAACCTTGACGGAACACAGGCATCATCCACGCAGGCACGTCAAGGCGGTCTTGAAGACGAAGAGTGGGACTCGGAGGTAACCAAGTTCCAGCCGTTCCGTAACCCGTTGCTGGCATTGGCAAGACAGGTGACACGAAAGGTGAATATCAGTAACTGGACAGTCAGCCACGGCAGAGTGGGCGGCGAGACCCTCGACGGAAGAACCAAGGTAAAGATTACAGCAGAGTCAGACGGTTCAATCAAGCTGACCACAACCAATTTCCGTGGTTCACTGAAACCATTCTACAAGTGTTCAACGCTGCTTGTGCCAAGCGTATCAGGATATTCCAAGAGTTCGACAAGTACCAATCTCGTGAAAGAAGGCGGACTTATGCTCTATGTGGTAGAGAACACAGGAACGGCAGTTACCTGCCGTGCGGTGAACGGCATTCCGACCGATGATGTCATTCAGGACGATTTGGACTCAAAGAAATGCCCGGAGATTCCAGCCGACACATATATCTGCGCCGCTTCCACTGCAATGTCAGAAAGCCAGTTGCTGCTGACACCGGAGAACTACCAGCCACGCAAAGAAGTGTTCTACGTGCAGAAGAAAGGCTTCAATATTGTATTTACCGACGACTACGAGAAGACCAAGAAGAAGCAGCCACTCAAGGTTGCCGACCTCAAAGCAGACTCGGTGTATAAATACAATATGCGAGCAAACAGAACCTATTGGGCAGGAATACAGGGTAAGTTCCAAGTACGCAATCAGGACGGTTCAATGGAGGACGTATTCACAACCAAAGGTATTCTATGGCAGCTCACCAACTCATACGAGTACGAGAAGGGCAAGTTGAAATTGGCAGACTTGGTAGCAATCAGTAAGTTGCAGTTCACCACATTCTCACAGACCGACAGTGCTTATGTATTCTGTGGAAAAGACGCGATGGAAGAGTTGCTCAATCTGCAGATGACCGGCACCACACGCATCATCAACTTTGAGGATGTGAAAGACATGGAGCTTGACTTCAAGCGTTTCAAGAGCACCTATGGTACGCTCAACTTCATTTGGGACCAGGGACTCGACTCCCTCGGCTATAAGGACGCAATGGTTGTGATAGACCTCAAGGGTGCAACCCGATACGTGAAGATGGGTCAGAAAGACCAGACCAACGATATGTCGAAGGGAGCAGGCGAAATCCGTGAGGCAAAGCGTTACATCAGAACAGAGGCAGACGGAATCGCACTCAGAGGCTACAACTCAATCATCGTGCTTCCTGCAGGCAGAGCATCAGGTCTGCCAGAGTCACAGATGCGCTCAAAGGTAATCAGCTCGCCAGTACTGCCAGCCAAGGAAGCGACAACCGACAAGATGATTGTGGCGCTGACCGCTGACTACAAGGATACCTACAAGAAGGGTCATGCTTATCAGGCGACAGTGGCAAGCGGCAGTGTGACATGGAACGAGTATACAGGATATACATCAGTCATAATGTAAGGTTTAAAAATTGTTTTTCAGAGGTTAACAACGGGAGCGAAGCCAGCCAACAGGCTCCTTCGCTCCCATTTTAAGTAAATGGATATGATAAAGATATATAGATACAACCAGTTCAAGAATACCGTAATGCTGACACTGCGAGCACCCGGTGGCATGATGGGAAGACTTGTCTTCGACAACGGAAATGTGGCTACCCGTATATTGCCGACAGCAAGAGTATCGTCAGAGTTCTGGCAGCAGGTCATAGACGAGAGCAACCTCGTAAAGGACGGCATGATAACCTGTATACAGGAAATAAAAGAGGATGGCGATGAAGCAGTATCACAGAATGTCACCTATAATAATATAGAGAGTGTAACGTCATTGCAGATGGCGATGGATTATTGTGCGGACACCTACGGGGAAAAGGCAAGAACCATCAATGAAGCCTTGAATATAGCGCATCAGCACGGAGATGATTTCCCGAACTTGAAAAAACGTTCTTGAAGATAAGACATGAAGGTAAGCGAGATTGTATACAGAGTAAAAGCAGCCATTGACGAGCTGCCCAATTCAGGAGAAAGTAGCGTTGTCGGTGATGAGGCTTATGATAATTTGACAAGCATCATTAAAGACAAGATACCATACGCCTTGGAGTGGGTGCTTACCAATGCCCCACAAACGAAGATAGACAGCAGTATGGTGACATCGTTTGAGGGGACAGAAAGCGGAGGACAGCTTGAAATGACATTCGGGGTAGACCATATGGTGACAGTAAAGCTGCCCGATAATTTGCTCCGTATATTATCCGCACGTTTATCTTCATGGTACTATAGCCCGGTTCCCGTAAGTGAGTTTTCAGAAACCGCATTGTTGCAGCAGAACAGGGTGGCAAAAGGCTGTCCTGATATGCCGGTGACGGTGTTGTGTACAGAAGACAGAAACAAGGTGCTGAAAATGTATACGGCAGAAAGCACGAAAGACAAGCTGTATGTAGAGATGATCTGTAAGCCCGAAACCACGGCTGCTGACGACACGGCGGATATAGCGGTGCCGACAAAGGCATTGAAATCCTTCATCTATTATATAGCATATCTTACGCTATTGGCTTTTAGAGATGCTTCGGCAGGCAATTTCCTTGCGGAGGCATCAAGAGAATTATCTATAAACAAGGAAGAGTGATGGAGAAGATAAAGATAGGCAATGACATAGCGATAACTTGGAAGCTGTATGTATATTCAGCGGCAGGACTCGGAACGCTCGACAAAAGCCAGATAAGGATATTCGTGAAGAACGAATACGACACGCTGGAGATTGTGGACTTTTCTTTGGAAGACAACGTGGTCAGCTTTATATTCAAAGCAGAGATGCAGAACAGAATCGGCATCTATGAGCTGGAGCTGACCGACAGGACCGAAGGAGTGCGTAATATCTGCGAGCCGCACGCCTTTGCTCTTGTAAGCCATTCTACGGAAGAGGCAGGAGATACCGAAAAGTACGACAAGGACGGGAACTATATAGTAAAATTGTCGAGCAATGTATTGACGGTAAAAGGAGTGTCGAGCGACGCTGCGATATATGCAAGGGTTGTGGCATTAGAGAACAAAGTCACTGTTTTAGAGGATAAAGTTGCAAGTCATGAAAACTGCGCCAACACCCCGATAACAAATACAGAAATTGACAACTTATTTTAAATAAAGTATGGAAGAAAGAAAATATTTAAATGACACAGGACTTGAGCACCTGGTAAGCAAGGTTAAGTCTGCTCTATCAGAAAAGCAGGCAAAGGGAGACTATGCACAGTTGGTGAACGGCAAGATTCCTTCAGGAATGCTACCAGCCTATGTGGATGACGTGGTGGAGTTTAGTATGCCCGACAAGGGGTTGAAAATATTGCAAAACTCTATCGGCAGCTGGACGAAGGTTATCTATGATTCCAACACCAAGAGATTCTATGCTACCAAAGGTGTAGAGGTAGAAGACAGTTCAGCTCTTACACCAGAGGGAACTGCAAAACCAAAGCTCTTGGAGGTGTATAGTAACTGGTCTGAGAGAGAGAATTTTCAGGAACTCACCACTGGTGTACCCTATTCCGGTAAAATCTACATTGACACGACAGGGAACAAGCAGTACCGCTGGAGCGGCAGCGAACTTGTGGAAATAAGTTCGGGAGGAGTAGTGCTTGGTGAAACAGACAGTACGGCATATCCCGGAAACAAGGGAGCTGCAAATGCGGAGAAGATTGAGGGTATTCTTAAAGGAGACCTTCCATTGGCATCACTGAGCATTACCCCAAGCTGGAAGGCATACACCCAGACAGGCGAGGCTCTCACTTTCCCTTCAACGTCAAACCTTTCCACCATTTATGGTTATAAGGTGACATTTGCAGGAAAGTATAAGTGGACAAAGGATGATGCCCACAAGGCACCTACAGCAGTTGCTGGTGGAGACTGGTCAGCCAAGGCATTGCCTGCAAGTGGAGTATTCTCAGAGGAAATCACAGTAGCGGACATCACTTCTGACAGAACCTTCACTGCAAAGGTATCTGCGAAGAAGCAGGGACTTGTGCTTGCAAATGGCATCATACGTCAGGCAGACAGTACAGACCTTGACTATTCTTCTGCATCAGCAAAGGTGCATTTCCAGTATAAGTGTGTTGCAGCATCAGTAACAGAAGCTGCTCCATCAGCAAGCACTTTGACAAGTCTTCTGACAAGTGTGGTAGTTCCTACTCCAAGCAAGAAGTATGAGCTTCGTGATGGCAAGTCAAAGGTGGCTACAGGTGTTACAACAAACAGTACAAGTTACTATATGTATGCCTATCCGTCAGTGCTTGGCAACCTCAGCAAGATTGTGATGAATGATGCTACTCCATTGCTTGATGGAGGCTTCAATCTCACAAAGGTCACTGTGACAGACCCAGAGACAAAGAAAGAGTTGGAATATAATGTTTATACAAGTGTGCAGCGTGGTGCTTTCACTAATGCTAAACTTGAAATGGCTTAAACAGGAGGATTGAAAATGACAGTAAGAAAAGGTTTAGGACAGGCGAATATTCTTCGCACTAACAATAATACTTCAACAGGCTATGGTATTGTCTATGCAGATGAAGTAAGTGGTCACAGGACTGTGGCCAATCTTACGGCATTGTATGCTCTGAATGACTGGCAGTTGTCTGCAAGTGGAGACAATACTGGCAGTGATGCAATAGGTCAGTTATGGTATGTGGTGGATGCCGATGGCAAGGGAAATGGTGCCCTCTATCAGCTGAAGGACTGGAGCAAAAGAAAAGAAGCTGCAGGCTGGAGTGAATTCAAGGGTACAGGTGGTGAAGTAGACCTTTCAGGTTATGTTACAACATCAGCCTTGAATGATGCTGTTTCAGGCATTGACACCAAGCTTGCACAGAAGGTAGACACTACGGTTGCAGAGACTACTTTTGTCAAGAACTCAGACTTGGCTTCATTGTCAAATGAGGAGATTGACACCTTGTGGAACGCATAAATCAGAAACAAATATTAATCATTAATTTTTCATATTATTATGGCAGAAAGAAAATACATTACAGACGAGAACCTTAAAAGATTTGGTGCAAACGTCAAGAAAGCTATCAAGACTTCAGAGACTAATCTTACTACAGAGATTGGTAAAGCTAACACTGCTGCTCAAGCAGCTGCCTCAGCAGCAGCAGGAGCACTTAAAGAGGCACAGGCGAAAATCCCAAAGGGTGCTCTTGCAACAATCAATGGTCAGTCACTTGAGAATGGTGGCAACATTGAACTTGACTTCACTGTAGCAGAGTTTGTCACTAAGCTTCCTGATGTGGCAACAGCTTCAAAGAGCAAGATTTATTTGGTAGCATCCAGTGAAAGCGGAACCCAGAACACCTATGCTGAGTATATCAAGGTAACTGTAGATGGTACTGACAAATTTGAGAAGCTTGGTGAGTATAAGGCAGAGATGGACCTTACTCCTTATGCCAAGGCTGCAGACCTTACTGCTCATACAGGTAATACGAGCAATCCTCATGGAGTGACCAAGACACAGGTAGGTCTTGGCAATGTGGACAACACAAGTGATAGCACCAAGGCTAACACAGCAGGCAACCCTATTCATGAAGCCATTGCAAAGAAGGTTGATGCAACCAAGATTGCAGGTTCAACATTGGGTCTTATCAAGGCTGGAACTACATCTGGCAAGACCTATGGTGTGAATGTAAATGCCTCTACAGGTGAAGCTACAGTAAGTGTTCCTTGGACAGACCAGAATGTTTATCAGGCAGTAGTGCCAGAAGCATCTACTACTGCTTATCCAATCCTTGGTTCTGCTGAGAAGAGTCTTATTGACGGCAAGGCTGCACAGAGTGTTTACCTCAAAGGTCTGACTTTCGCCCCAAAGGGAAGTGTGCTGAGTGTAGGTACAGGAACAATGATAGCTTCCAGATTTCAAGGAACAGCAGATATGGCAAATGAAGATGGTAGTGGCAATAACATTGCAAGTACTTATCAGACACAGGCTGGCTTCAACACTTTCAAGAAAGAATTCGTGGATCTGTCAGAAACAGACATTGATAATCTGTGGACTGCTGCTCCAGATACACTTTCCTAAGTGAGGAAGATTACTGAGTTTACGTTTTAATTCAACAATGGGAAGGAGTGTCGGATAACTGACTTCCTTCCCTTTTTAAATTCAAATGAAGAAACTATGGCTGATATAATAAAGATAACCAGTTCTCTGTTGGAGAGGATTTTCAGTAATATAAAGGGGGAACTCAACAAGAAGGCAAACACAGATGATGTGGTCCTCATTGACTATATAGGACAACCAGACTGGGTGGCTCCTCTTGATAATGGTGGCAGAGTGCCAAGAGAGAATCTTCCTGTAATGGGAGCCATCCAGGAGTTTAGGATGGGAGTGGCAAGTACTCTGAATAACAGTTCTACCGCTGAATGGGACTATATTGTCTTTGACAATTCAAGGCAGAAGTTTGTAGCATATAAAGCAGGAGCATATTATTCCAATTGGTCAGACAGTGCAGACTATGTGGATAAATCTACCTTCAAACCACGTAAAGACAGACTGTTTGTAAGCAATACAAACGGTAAGTTCTACAGATATGATGGTTCAAGTCTTGTGGAATGTTGCATGCCTATTACTTACTCTCCTTGGGTAAAGCAGACTAAGATTAAGAATAATAGTTCAACACATACCTTTGGCGGTAAAGTAGTGGATTCTACAGGTATTGGCAGCGATGGAGCTGTTATGGAGGTATATAAGGGAGAAACTGTAGGTGACCTGACTAAATGGAAAATGAGAATTTATAACTTTGTAGATACACCATTGAAAATAGGCAGAATACCAAAAACGGGTTCTACAGATGATTCCTATTATATGCAATCCTATAAACCTGTGGCAGATAAAATGAATATTGTAGAGTTTTGGGCTGAAACTTCAGATATTAAGATAACAGTGAAGAGGGTGTAAAAGATATGAGAAAGATAGAACGTATTTTCGTGCATTGTACTGCTTCTCTTCTCTGTCTTGTGGCTTACATCGCTGTGATGCAGGACTAAAAGCCGATGGGCATGGCTCGCTGCGGAGCTGATTTTTGTATAATGACATTTTTTGTACCTTGCATAAAAAGAACGTAACATAGGGCATAACTTTTTGTTTCCGTGTGGATGATTGCCGAACTTTGCATCAAGTCCAATGGTGGACGAAACGACACAAACACATTTTTATTATGGAAGCAGAGAAGATTATATGTTGTGACGGAGCGAGGAACAATGACGCTCTGGCATGGGCTGCGATGGCAAACAAGGGTAACGACCCTATGGCGATGGCGGCGATGATGAACGGAGGTATGGGCGGACAATGGAATAACCCCTTCGTTTATCTTGTATGGATGATGTTTGCCCGTAAGATGTGGGGCGACGATGGAAGTAAAGTTCAAAATGCTGAAATCCAAGGTCAGCTAAACGCTATCCGTTCCCAGATGGCAGACAACCAGAACTCAAATCTACTGATGGATGCCATTAAGGGTAACAATAATGCTATTGACCGTTTGGCAGGTAACTTGAATTGTGATTTCAACACTCTCAATTCTGCTATATGTGATGTTCGTGGCGGCATCGACCGTCTTAGCGGTCAGGTGGGCTTTTCGGCAGAAAGAGTCATCAACGCCGTGAACCTCGGTGACATGAACATCGTACAGCAGTTGAAGGACTGCTGCTGCCAGACACAGCAGAACATCATCAAGATGGGTTATGAGAATCAGCTCGGTCAGAAGGACATCGTGAACGGAATGCAACAGGGTTTCAGCTACACGAACACAGGACTGGAGAGAGGCTTCTCCAACGTGGGATTCCAGATGAGCCAGATGGCTTGTGATCTGAAGACCAACGCTAACGCCAACACACAGCGCATCATCGACACGCTGAACGGACACTGGCAGGAGGACCTGCAGCTTCGCCTGAACAGGGCAGAGCTTGAGCTGTCGCAGCAGAGACAGAATGCCACCTTGATAGCGGCATTGGGAACCAAGGCCACTACAGCGACCACATGAATTAAGGAGGAGCCTGCGCCTACGGAGAAGAAGTCCGTGCGGAGGCTCTTCCGTTTAGGGAAGAAAAGGAAATGAAGCGTTCTTTGACTTGTTGGAATACCGTAAAACAATAGTACAGAATGTTAAATGTTACAATATGTTCTGTTAAAAATAAACTTATATGTTTATTATATGTAACTTTGTTGTATCTTTGCATTGAAGGAAAAACTAATAACAAAGCTGCAATATGACAAAGGCAAGTATAAAATCAGTCGCTTCTACTGAAGCGGCAAGCATATTCTCTATATGTTTTGATGGTGAAAGTTTTACTGAATTTGAAAAGTTCGTAACAAAACACAAGGACCATTACAGTAAGGACTTGAACATTATACTTGCCGCAATAAACAGGATGCTGCAAGTAAGCGGCTTCCTTGAAAGGTATTTTAGACCAGAAGGAAAGATGCGTGACAATGTGTGCGCATTACCTATCACATCGGGGAAATTACGCCTGTATTGTCTGCGTTTAAGCGACAGTGTCTTGATAGCTGGAAATGGAGGAGTAAAGGAGACCAAAAGATATGAAGACAGCGAAGAACTGAATGGCTATGTGATTAGTCTGCAAAATCTGGACAACGCCATAAGACTCGCAGTAAAGAAAGGTGAAGTTACAATAGAAGAACATACAATTAACAATATTGATAATAAAACTTTTGAAGTATGATAACAGGAGCTAAATTCTTTACGGATGCCATACAGTCCATACCTCCTGAGATACAGAAGCAAGTGGATTTATCTATGGCAATTTCCGATGCTATCGCAAACAGTCTTTCAAAGCGAGGTCTTTCTCAGAAGGACTTTGCGAAAATGATGGGCAAGACGGAGACAGAAGTGTCTCGTTGGCTTGCAGGCAGACATAATTTCACCCTTGCAACACTGGCAAAGATTTCCACGGTGTTGAAAGAGAATTTAATACAAGTCGTGCATTGATAAAAATGTATTACACTTATTTATTCAAGCGGTATTCCACAAGTCGGGATGCCGCTTTTATTGTATAACCAAAAAGACAGAGATTATGACGTTCAAGGATATAAAGAAAGGACACCCGGTGTATATGCTGCACAAGGGTGACGAGGGACTGAGAGAAGAGATAGGCAGGGTGACGGCGATTACCCAGCCACGCTTTCCGCAATACAACGGCGGCGGAACGGCATTGTCAACGGTTGTTGATGTGACCGTGGAGACCAACGGAGCCAACAGCACCTACACGATGCCGGCAGACTCTTCGGTTGTGAGCGCAGGGAACACGATACTCAGCGTAGACAGGGAAGGAATACTCAAAGAAGTGGACGCATTGGAGACCGAGAGTGACGACATCATAAACAGTGTGGCAAAGCATCAGGCGAGGAAGAAGGACTGCGAGAGGATAAAGACAGAATGGAATCCTGCGTTTGCCGAGAAAAAGAAACAGGACGAGCGTATCGGTTCGCTTGAAAGCGGCATGAACGAGCTGAAAGGACTTGTGAGGACGCTTGTGGATAAACTAAGTTAGGAGGACAGATTATGGTGATGTATATATTCTTAAATACCGTAAAGATGGCACAAGAGCCGCATTTCTGTGAGAAATCCGCAGAAATGGCGATGAAAGGACTGAAATATACCGACAAGGACGGTGTGACACACACAGAACCGAAATGGACGATGCCAATGATTGAAGAAGCAACAAAAGGACTTGTGTTTCCCGAAGGAACAACGGAGTGGGACAAGTATGTGGCATATAACAGCTTCTATGCCGACACCTGCGCCGTGCTTTCTGACGGGGAGATACTGAAAGCAGCCTATGAGTTCTATTTCAATGATGAAGACTACGGACTGGAGGGGAGCAAGATATGGCATTATATGAATGCCATAAGGAAATGATTACGTGCGAGAGCGGAAAAACGTAAGAATGTGAAACTTATTTTTGCATAAAGGGAAATTCACGTTCTTATGAATGAAATAAAGCAGCAGCAGTTGACATGGAACGAAGGCATTACAAATGTTCCGAACGACCTTGTATGTGGAGACAACACATGCGAGACAGAACTCAACATGATATACAGGAATGGAGGGCATAGACCGATACAGAAAGAGCGGTATCAGTTCTCCATTCCTTTTCCTTTGCTCTTCGTCCATAAATACAATGGCAACAACAAACATTATATAGCGTTAAAGTCCGACAATACTTTAACGTGGTACGACCAGACGAACACAACAGCCAACAATACAATTGCCAATGCTCCGGTATTAGGAGACAATGTGCAGGTGGAAGCGATAGGTAACACCCTTGTTGTGAGCAGCAGCAAAGGATTGGGCTATTACCTATGGAAACCGGAGAACGGAAACTATAAATATCTTGGTGCAAAGATACCGGAACCGATAGTCAAATACAGGTTTATCAATGACAGGAACTATACAGTGATGGGAGATAAAGTTTCCCTTGAAGGAATCTGTGACAAGAAAGAGACAACATATATAGGGGCAGGCAAACAGCAAGACTATAACAATGCGGTAGTCGGAGCATATTCAGCCAACAAAAACAAGATAGCGGGGCTAAACGGCTTCTGCAATCCTTTTTTTGTCAGATATGCGCTGGAGATGTATGACGGAAGCTATACCTGTATAAGCGTCCCTGTTTTGATGATACCTGTAATGGGACACAACAGCTATTGGGTGACAGGCGGTCAGAGTGATGACAGCTATTATATGTACACCTATTACTCCCTGCTTATATATAATCTGAGGACAGACTATTCAGAGTGGACGGATTTGGTGAAGAACATCGCCTTGTTCGTGAGCAAAGGAGTTGACAACTACGACACTGAGAAAGACCAGACGATAGAACCGAACGGAACAACATCCAAACCTTTTTTAAAGATCAGCAATGGCTTCATTGACGGAAGCGGAGAAATGGTGCAGACCAATGCCAACAGCGTCAGCGAATATTCCTTAGCCATGAAATCCACGGGTACCGGTCCGAATGGCAACCCGAAATATGACAAGTGGCTATATGTGGCGCTCAGTGAGTTCAATGACGTATTGAAGTTGTTGGAGAACGATACCATATTCTACAAGATAAAAGAAATCCCATTGACTGTAAGGAACCAGTGGGCTATCGTCAAGTCAGACAACAAAGCACTGAAAAACCTCACTACTCAGCAGCGTATGCCAGACGATTATTTCAGCAACTGTATTTTCGGCTGCTCAAAGATGTATTCCTATAATCAGAGAATACACCTGATAAAACCTACGAGAGACACTTGGGAAGGAGCAGAACAATACGTAGGATGTGACTACGATTTGGGACCAGTGTATTTCTCCTATTACTTCGATATATACGTGTATATCAAAACCAATACGGGTGAACAGATAGTGCATAAGGAAATCACGGGAAACGAAATGCTTTTCAGAACCTATTTCTTCTATCCTGATCCTAAGGCATACAAGGCTGTATTGGTGATAGACAAGAAGAAAGGATTGAACGGGAATCTTTTTGATGCAGGAGAAGGTCGGTTCAAGAAGACAGAGATATGGCTGAAAGAGTCACCATATCTGAATGGTGCATGGTGGTTCGGCAGCTTGCCAAAAGCAGAATACTCAACGAGTAATATAGAATGGGAGGCGATAGATGCGGCACCGGTAGAAAAGACTGGAGTCCAGCAGTTCGATAATCAGATATGGGTAAGCGATGTAAATAATCCGTGGGTTTTCACGGCAAAGGGGAACACCAGTATAGGCAACGGGAAAGTGTTAGGCTTGGCGAGCCAAACGACAGCGTTAAGTCAAGGTCAGTTCGGACAATACCCATTGATAGCACTCTGCAGTGATGGAGTGTGGGCATTGCAGACAGACAATGAAGGGCTATACTCAACGGTGCGTCCGATGTCAAGAGAAGTGTGCAACAATGCAAGGTCAATAACCGAAACTGACGGGTATATATTCTTTACATCTGCCAAAGGTCTGATGGTGATAGACGGAGGGCAGGTCAGATGTGTGAGCGAGAAGCTGACAGGAAGAGAATCGAAAAGCATCAAAGGATTGCTTAAAATGAGTTTTGTGGACTTCCTGGAAACATGTTTCATAGCCTATGATTATAGAGACCGCTTGCTGTATCTGATGAATACAACACCCAAATATTGCTATGTATACTCCATGACGGAAGGAACGTTCTCACTGAAAGACAGACTGTCTTGCGTAAGGACCATTAACGGTTATCCGGACACACTGTTACAGAACGAAACAGGAGAAGTGTATAGTTTGCTTGACAGACCAAACATAAACGATGATACAAATACTTATGGGTGCAGTTTGTCTTCACGTCCGATGAAATGGGAAAACTCGGCTGCATTGAAAACCTTAAACAGGGTGAAAGTCATTTTTGACCAGCAAGGCACAACGACCAAGATAAGACTTGCCATGTACGGGAGTAACGATTGCGTGGCATGGCAAAGAGTGACATCATTGAGAGGGAGAGGATTCAAATACTGGAAGTTCAATATAAACCTGTCGGGGCTGAAAGCGTCGGATTCCCTTTCGGGTGTGCTGATAGAGACACAAGAAAGATATACAGGAAAGATAAGGTAAACGTAAACATTTATAATTTAAAGGATGATATGAAAAAGACAGAGAATAGGATAACGGAAGGAGGTGCGCATGAATGAGGGACTTGCGAGAGGAGGGGTTTTCCTGCTCATCGGGAGCGGAACATTCTCTACGGAGGCGCTCGACGTGCTCTACGACCTGCGGTGGATGCTGATACTGATAGCGGTGCTGATAGTCGCGGATTTCTGGTACGGACTGAGCGAGAGCCTTCAGAAGAAGGAGCATTTCAGATTTTCCAGAGCAGGCAGAAGAACTTGCAACAAGTTCATGGACTACATCGGCTACCTGCTGTTGGGAACATTCTTCGGTCTCGGCATCTTCGAGCCGCTGGGCATCGCAAACCACGTCACTACGGCGGCAATCGGCTTGGGCTTCGGGTGTATCTGGGAAGTAGACAGCATCGTGGGGCATATCTGTGCCCTGCACGGAGTGACAAACAAACTGAGTATAAAGAAATTCATCATCTGCCTTATTCGCAAGCGCAACAAGGACGTAGGCGATGCGATCGAGGAGGCACTTGAAGAAGATGATGACAAAAAACAGAATTAAAATGAGAAAGATAGAAAGGATTTTCGTGCATTGCACGGCGAGCAACCAAAACTGGGGAGTGAAGGAGCTTTGGGCAGAGTTTCGTCATAAAGGATGGAAACAACCCGGCTACCACTACGTAATAACCGCAGATGGAGCCATCCACCAGATGCTCGCAGTAGAGGAAGTGAGCAACGGAGTGAAGGGCTATAACTCTACAGCCATCAATGTGGCTTATGTGGGAGGAATAGAGCGACCGAACAAGAAGATTGTGGCAGTTGACAACAGGACTCCGGCGCAGAAGGCTACACTGAGGAAGCTGCTTGGCATACTGCACAAGAAATACCCTGCCGCAAGGATTATGGGGCACCGCAGCATCTGGGGAGAGGACAACCCGAAGAAATGGGAGAAAAGCTGCCCTTGCTTTAATGCGGTGGAGGAATACAAGGATATTTAGTTTTTTCTTCATAGTTTTAAGTATTAGTTAATTTTTTTCAAGCCTCGGTCCGTGAGGATAGGGGCTTTTCAAAAAGGCGTTCTTTGACTTGCTGGAATACCGCTTGAATTTTGCCGTATCATTATTTTGCAGTATATTTGCATATGTAAAAGTTATAATGATATGGAAGAAAATAATAATTTCGGAGAAATAGTCATATTTAGTGGCGAAAACGGCGAAATAAACGTACAAATAGACGCTATCAACGAAACTATATGGCTTACACAAAAGGGTATGGCAGATTTATTCGGCTGTACCAAAGAGAATGTGATTATCCATCTAAGGAATGTCTTTAACGAAGGCGAACTTGATGAAAAAGCAACTACTAAGGATTCTTTAGTGGTTCGTCAAGAAGGGGAACGTAGCGTCAAAAGAAAAATCAAGTTCTATAATCTTGATGCTATAGTGTCTGTTGGTTTCCGTGTTAATAGCAAGCGTGCCACTCAATTCAGGATATGGGCAAGAAAAACTTTGAAAGAGTATCTTGTCAAGGGATATGTACTTGATGACAAGCGATTCACCAAAGGGCAGTCTTTGACTTATTTCAAAGAGTTACTCAGTCGCATTAGGCAGATACGTATATCTGAAAGGGTCTTTTATCAGCAAATAAAGGACATCTACAAACTCAGTGCGGACTATGACAAAGACGATAGGAAAACCATAGAGTTCTTTGCTGCTATTCAGAATAAATTAATATGGGCGGTAAGTGGTCATACGGCTGCTGAACTCGTATATTATCGTGCAAATGCAGAACTACCAATGATGGGGCTTACCTCTACGGAGAATGAGGGTATAGTCAAAGCTTCTGATGTCGGTATAGGCAAGAACTATCTAAATAAAGAGGAAATTGAGAATCTGAAATACATAGTTGACCAATATCTTTCTTTTGCCGAAGCTCAGGCTTATAATCACATACCAATGATGATGGCAGACTGGGAGAAGAGCCTGAATGTTATTCTTACGATGAACAGGAAGAATATCCTTGAAACCAAAGGGAAAATCAGTAAGGAAATGGCTAAAAAGAAAGTCCAACTTGTATATAAGGAATATAAGGAGAAATTAAAGCAACAAAGGAAGATCGAGAGTTTAAAAGAACTTGATGAAGATATAAAAAAATTGAAACGGAATAAGAAAAATCCTCCAGAAGAATTATAACTTTTACACAAATTGGGGATTCAGGGAACAGTGCCAAAGCATTGTTCCCCCTTATTCTAAAGCGGTATTCCACAAGTCGGGATGCCGCTTTTATTGTATATAAAAGAAAGGGAAATGTTATGGAACAGGCAATGATAAGAGTTGCAAGGCTGCTTGCCGCATTCTTGGTAGGATGCGTGTTGTGCGGACTAATGACGCTGCTGACGGGATGCAGGAGCGTGAGATATGTGAGTGTGCCCGAATATCACACGGAGTATAAGGTGAGGACGGACAGCTTCATCAAGAGAGATTCCGTGTGGGTGCATGACAGTGTGAGCGTGTGGATGAAGGGAGACACCGTGTTCAAGGAGAAGCTGAAAAAGGTGTATAACGAACATTACATATATACGAACAAGACGGACACGGTGATGAAGACGGACTCCGTGAGAGTGCCGTTCCCTGTGGAAAAGAAATTAGGGAGATGGGAGCAGATGCGAATAAACAGCTTTGTTCCCTTGTGTGTGATGCTTTTTGTCGTGAGCGCCATCCTCGTATGGATAATAAGAAAAAGGAACAAAACATGATGATATGAACAAGAAAGAAGAAGAGCTCCATAAAATAGTGGAGCTCACGCTCTCGTGTTGCAACACGAGTCAAGAAGAACAAGACATCGGCATAGACGACATCTTGGGAAAATCAAGGAGGGAAAATCTTGTGATGGCAAGATGTATTCTTGTATCACAGATGATCAGGCAGGGGTATAGTGTGACCACTGCATCGAAACTATTAGGAAGAACGACGCAGACGATAAGACGGATGCTTGTAAGCAACGACAATTATTTACGTTCGTCAAGAGCTTACAGGATAGCGAGTGAAGATATACAGAGCAAATGCCGTCAATTATCAGAGCCACCAAACAGTTCCTTCGGAAAATCAGTAACCGAAGGATGAGCAGGCAAGTCATTATTATAAGGTAATTTCTCATAACTGCCATCTTCTCTGAGAATAACGGGTGGCATATCGACGCTCCTTCCAAGAACGGCAAGTTCATCAAGGTCATGATTGATATGGTCTACGCGAAGATTGCCGTTCTTGGGAATAATCAGCTTGCCGATTTCAATCATTGTTTTCAGATACATGTTCGGGCTACGCTGGCGGACATCTTCGAGTGCCTCTCTTATATTGTCACGCTCCTCGTTGAACAAGTCGTTGAGGAAATCCCTTGGCATTGCATAAGGTTCCTTCTTTTTCTTTCGGGCGATTTCATTTCGCGGTTCTTTGTTATTCATCATCTTTGCCTTTCAAATAAGTATTCCTGTAAAACCTGTGAAATCTCAGACTCTTCTCACGTTCAATCTCTTTCATTTTCTTGAACAATACAGGCATTGATTCGGGAGAAACGAAAAAAGACGGAGCAGGTTGCGTTATGGCAAACTGGGTGAGTTTATATAGAGACATTCCCAAGTATTCCGGTTTTTGGGAAAGTTCTATACAGGTCTCGTACAGCGCATCGAAGAGTGCTTTCCTGTAGGGGTTTGTATAATTTTCCATCCTGTCCCCCTTGAAGTATTGCAGCATCCTCTGATATGCCTGGAAATGTGTTATGTAATATCTCGGAGCAGGGCTTTCTGCGGTTCTTATCCATGCCTGCTTCTGTGTCGTACAGGTGGGCGCTACCCTCCTGTATGCTTTCATGAGGTCTATAAGCCTCTGTTCGGTAATATCCTTGTCAAGTTTTGGCATAAGCAATCTCTTGCAAAATTAATAAATAAAGTCCGGTTGTCTGATTAAAGTCTCAGTTTTTAGAATGAGTTGTGTTTGTTGATTGGTAATACTCTTTTCATCTATTATCTCCACTGCCATGCAGCTTATTGCGCACCTGTCGGGAACGCAGCTTCGCATAATTCATCGAGGCAATATCTTCAAGTGTATAGCCAAGGTCGTGTGACAACGTAGCGCAATACCACAAGACATCGCCTATTTCCTTTGCGATTTCAAGTTTCATTTCGGGTGTGAACTGCGAGTCATTGTCTCGCAACACTTTCTTTACCTTGTCTGCTACTTCGCCTGCCTCGCCAGTCAGTCCCAAAGCCGGGTATATTATCGGCTGAGGATATATTGCGGTTTCAAGAGCGAGGTTCTGATAGTCATTGAGTGTCATTTCGTGCATTTCTGCCATGTTCTTGTTGTTTTAATTGTGAGTGTATTTTAGATGTTCTGGATATTCTGGACGTTCTGGATTTTAAATAAACTCGTCTTCCTTCATAAGGGCGATGTCCTCGTCGGTGGCGTCGTAGGAGACAAAGTGTGTGGGGACTTGCAGGTCCTTGTCGGACAAAGCTACGGTGTGGAGGACTACGGAACGGTCTTCAATGATGTCCTGTATCATATTCAGACGTGTTTCGTTTATCACTTCCGCCTCGACAAGTTTCCTGGCGGCGGTGAGGATGACGGAATGCAGCATGTCGGCTTCTACGAATGGAGCATCCTTCTTGCTGAATGTGTAATAACAAAATGCAGGAGCCGTGAGGATATTCCACAGGACTTTGAGTTTTTTGAATTTTTTCATTGTTGTTTTTTTTTAGATATTCTGGAATGCTAATCTATTAGTTCAAAATCGTAAACAAATACATAAGGGTTGCTCTCCCAAGTGCCTTTGCCTGAAATACGGTCGATTAATGATGCGTAGGCATCCTGCGGAGTGCGAAACGAGGAGTTGGCAAGACCATGATACCAATACGTAATACCTTCAAGTCCTACGTCGTATGCCATCCAAAGACCTTCCTTTAAGCAATCCTCGCTTTTTATGTCCTGCAAACGTTCAACACGAATTTTGGTGATGCGGATATGATGGGGCATATCTTCGGCACGAACAAACATTTTGTTATTCCAACCTAATTTCTCTTTGCGGATCATATATTTTACCCAATCTATTTGAGGCGTAATGTCGGCATACGGCTGCGCAATAGCTACGGTTTCGTTCATCTTATAGCGCATCACTCTGCGATTATTGAGAAATCTTTTTCTCCAATAGGGATTGAGAACGAAATTGTCGTAAACAAGAAAGAGCGAAGCGGGAGAGTCGACTTTTCTGATAATTTCAAGCATCTCCTTGTTGGTGATAATTCGCCTTGTCTGCGTCTTTCGCTTTGCAAGCACGGCTTTAGTCAGTCCGTACTTGTCGTTGAACATAATCTTTTGCATACTCTATATTTTTGTTAATATCCTTTTTGTCATCGGATTTCGCGGATTTTTCAGTTCGTTTCATTCGCATCATTCGATGATGAACGAAAAATCCGTTGAATCCGATGTAAAAATACCTTTATTAGAAATTCTCCCTAATACCGAAAGGTGTTCCATCAAGGAAGGTGGTATCTTTAAACATTTTCTCTGGAGTAAACCATATTCCATAGCATTTTATCCATCCCTTACTAAAGTTAGTACCAATCTTTTCAATGGGATAAAAAGAACACTTGCCTTTCACCCATCCGAATGGTATATGTTTTTTCATCTCCTCAAGGCACTCTTGTGCATTAGCAAATGGACGATATTCAGGTTTAATGCGGTAATCAAACTTATTCCAATCTCTGTTATCTTTTGATGGAAATAGCAAACATTCACTTTGTTCAGCGTTATACCATTTGCCTTCAGCTGTAAAAGATACGTTGCTATATGGAATCTCATTCTCTAACACCCTAACTATAATAGGAAATTTATGATTTCCTATATCAATTCTTACAAACTCCACTTCTCCATACAAAGGAGAATAGAGTTTTGTCCCTTCAGGACAGCCTTTTAATTTTTCTGCTATATTAATCATACATTCACTAATTGAAAGATTACATCTTTACCGTCAGAACGGTCTTTTGATACACACAGGAAACCTTCCATATCCCCATTAAGGGTAGAACGATGGCAAGTGTACCCATCGTCAAAGTAACATCCATCACAGGATGATTGTTCTACTACTTCAAGGGTTATTGTTACCTTTTCACCTATTTTAAGTTCTTTCATATTATTACTTTGTCTTTGTCATATCTGCAAGCTATTAATTCTATGTAAGTTCCACAGGTTCGTCTTCCCATGTAAGCTCTCTACCAATAAGTTTTTTGATGCTACCGTTCGGAAGTGCTATACATCTGCAAGAGCCTTCATTATCTCTCCAACTATAGGCTACTTTGTGAGGTTCAGTTTCAAATATAAGCTCTACCCCACCACTATTTACACATACCCATGCCATATTCATTCCTCCTCTAAACTACCGAAAGGAGTGCCGTCGGCGAAGGTGTTGTCCTGATAACTGTTCTTTGAAGCCAACAGGATGCGGCTACCATCATTATCTGCCAAGCCTACATAAAAATTGTTGACATAAACGATGTTAAAATAACCTTCTTTGCATTTTATCCATCCGAAAGGTTTATGCTTCTTCATTTCATTCCAACACTCTTCTGCATTCCTAAACGAGCGGTACTTGGGCTCTGGCTTAATGCGGTAATCGAAATCATTAACCTCAAATGTTGGATTATTTTCATCCCACCAAAATGATGTATCGCCTGTAATGAATCTGCTTTGTATCGTCTTTCCTTCACTGAATGCCTGTATAAAAGGCAACAATTTCTTTGCTTCTTCTCTTGTCATAATCTTAAAATTCTAAAGGTTTAAATGGCATCCAATATTCTACACTTGGAATATTCCAGCCCCTGTAGTGGTTTTCTACTATAGGATCTACTCTGTGAGCAAATGAAAGTTTATTCTCATCATTAAGAGCAATTACTTCTACATTCATAGCAGGTAGCCTGTCATTGACTGAAATCCAAGAATTTGTTCCATAAGCAAACTTATCCATGAGATTGTCAATTACCATTTCATCATTTGCATCTGACTGCTTTATAATCTCAGTAAATGCAGTTGCAAGGTTGTAAGGTAAGTTCTCATCCTTCGTTGGGACATCAAGAGTATGGGTTATGCCATTACTCTCAAAGGTTATTGTAAGATTGTTTATCATTGTTACTTGTATTTATGGTTATACTTTTTGATTGCATCCTTGCGAGTGGTTATCTGTTGTCTGTTCATTCCTCCTCTTTTATCCACCCTTGTTCTACACAATAGTCATAAACCTTTTGTATTGCCTCAGTAGGAGTATCATCTTCTGTATTATGTATATACCAATAATTACCATTTGACCAATAAAGTTGCCATTTACCCCTATAACGACATAAATGAGGAACAAGCCATCCATTGTCACTCACTAGAACTTTACCATCGTCAGGGTCGATGGTAAGATTTGGTAATGCCATAAGCATTTGTTCAATACTCTGTCTTGTTTTCATTAGTCATCTCCTTTCTTTGGAAATAAATCGGAGATATAAGCCCAGTATTTCCAACCATTTTCATCTTTACCATAATTGGAAAGCATCTCATAAACAAAAGAGATTTCAAACATATCAATTTTACCACTATTATATACTACTAAGCATTTTCCATTTTGTAGTTGCGGTTTCTCACTGGCAGGATGCCACAAGTCCTTCAAGAATTGTTCTATTGCACAGTTGGCTCCAGCCGTTGCTTCTTGCTTTGTCATATTCAATCTTATTTAGGGTTTATAAATGGCAGCCAATATTCTACATTGGGAATATTCCATCCGTTATAGTCTTTAGCTATCCTCTTATCTACTATATGTCCAAAGTATAGTGCTTCATCAGATGTGAAAACCATAACTTCTTTATTCACAGGTGGAAGTTCTTTCTTTACAGAAATCCATTTAGGAATAGTATAAAATTTCTCTGATATTCTTCCTCTTATTATTTTATCAAGTGCCTTTTCTTGGTCTACATCATACATAGTCTTAAACATTCCTGTTACAAGGTTTACATGAGATTCATCGGAAACTCTATCACGAAATGTTTCAAGCATAAAGTTACATAATTCAGCATCAGATAACTTACACATCAAACTATCCAAATCTATTGTTGCATATACGCTCATTGCTTACTCTCCTTTACTTTATTTTTATATAGTTTCATAGACATCTATAGTTTCAAAGTCCTTTGTAATGACGTCAGATGATTGAGAAGCAAATTCCTCAACCGACATACCAGTACTATCATCACAAAGAGTCTCTTCATAGCCTTCCCAAAACTCTATTCCATTTCTTTTTAACGCTGTAACAAAAGCTTCTGCAATAAGAAGCTCTCTCAATCTTTCTTTAGTTATTAGTTTCATAGTTCTCTGTTTAGATGGTTATCTCGATGTTCTCTTTAAAAACAGAGAGGATGTTTTGTAACTCGTGGACATGGGTAATGTAGCATAGCTCCTCTTCTCCCACGAAAGTGGAAAAATCTTTCGTTTTAGGGTAGTACTCAACTCTCACGCAACTATCCGTATTTTCATAGGTGCACCATTCATAGCCACTTCTGTCCATACGATGTCCTGTTTCTTCAAATCCATTTTTTGTAAGGAACTTTATAGAGAGAGGGATGCCTTCGATGTTTTCCAAACATATACGGTGAGCTTCCTTATACTCTTTCCTATCAAGCGGAAACAGGAATGCGAATCTCTTCTTCTTTGTGAGGATTCGTTCATAACTTATGCCTTCGACCTTGCATATTGTTCCTTGTGGTATCACGGAGTGGTCGCTGCTGACTTTTACGAAATCTCCAATTCTTAGGTCTTCTGATTTAATCATAGTTCTTTTTTTATTTATTTTTATATCCCAAGAGGGATGATTAGTTACCTCTGTTATTATAGCTTCAATAAATCTTCAACATCAATATAATCAATACCAAAATTCTCAGCACATTTCTTATCTGAGTCAGAGAAGTCTCCAGGCTTCCCACTAAAATCGCCTATCATTATCATTTGGCTTTTATCATTCTCACCAAAGTATTCTTGTAAATGTTCTAACATTCCTATATTTGGCTTTCTATCCTTGTTATCTTTATCTGTAGAGGCACAGTATAATCCAGAGACAATTACACTCGTTTTAATACTACTTAATTTAGGTATTCTGTTTCCTAAATATGAGCCAACAAACTGGATAATACATTCAAACTTTGTCTCAAAGTCTCTTTTTGAAATGAATTGTGGTATTCCTCCTTGATTGGTAACGATACCTATCCAAAACAAATTTGGCAGTTTTTCTGCGATTTTATCCAAGACTTCTTTTCGGATAATGAAGTCCGTGCAATCTTTGGGGAACGTACTCCCTGATGCCGTTTTGATTAAAGTACCATCCAAATCAATAAATAGCACACTCTTGTCAAACATTATATTCATAACTATTCTTCTTTTTTAGATGTTCTGGATTTTAATTCTTTTCATAGTCACATTCGATATATGCATCATGTGAACTATTTACATTAATAGCAAGTAAATGTGGACAACCTAAACAATCATAGCAGTCCGTTCTTGGTCTCTCATTGCCTGGTGTAAGTTGAAAAACGTCTATATACATATTCTCTTCCTTTTAAGTCCTCCCCCTGCTGTCACCAGGGAGAGGATGGTTAGTTACTTCCCCTCTTCCATCAAGTCAATTCTCGTTTCCAACACTTCAAGATAGTTGACCATGAAAGAGCGTTGGCAAACAAGCAGTGCTGCTTGATAGGAACCTATCTTCTCTGCCACTTCAGCGAAATCCTGTCCTATGAAGTCTTCTAATTTTTCTACACGCTCTCTTAGTTCATTCCGCTCTATTTTGAGTCTGTCAAGAACTGTGTCTGAAGGCTTGTATGCCTTCTCAAAGACATCTTTAGGAGACCAGCTGTCATAGGTTGAACCATCTGGATTTGTGTACCTTACATGATAACCTTCTCTATATTCATGATGGTCACTGTTTTTACGTGCATAGCCAATAGACTCTGCATCAATCTCGTTCATTGGTCTTGCTTCAACTACCTTAGTACCAATGTACTTCTTTAAATTTAAATTACATTTATCCATATTACT
>ERZ1026888.76-NODE-76-length-58348-cov-9.353576_pt1 | contig 58348 bp, 47 predicted proteins | sample MGYA00380174_ERZ1026888 | MGnify/ENA primary metagenome ERZ1026888 (study PRJEB33269, sample SAMEA4719810) | human gut metagenome | biome: human-associated habitat; feature: organic feature; material: feces | place: Cameroon | collected 2013-10 ...
TAGGTAACGGTCTGCAAAACCGTGTAGAGCAGTTCGACTCTGCTAGGTACCTCTTTAAAAGCGGAATTCCTAAGGGATTCCGCTTTTTCGTTATACATTCCGCTTTACCATTTCTTCTGGTTTTCGTTATATATCTTTCCACAAGCAATACTGATATTCCTTTTTGCTACATCCTTACGCATAGCCTCCGACAAGTCCATATTCTTGGGCGTTACGGCAACAACACGTGAGAAACCAGCCGCCATCATCTCTTCTCCATCATCCACACCACCAGAGACGAGCCATACTGGGACACCACAACGCTTGGAATGCTCGAGAATGCGCATGGGGAGCTTGCCCATCAAGGTCTGACGGTCGCTGTGTCCCTCTCCTGTTATCACAAGACAAGCGTCGCCAAGCATCGTGTCGAAGCCAACAAGCTGCAACAGCAGTTCAGCCCCCGACTCCTGGTGAGCGTTGAAAAACTGCATGAAGGCATAGCCAAGGCCGCCTGCCGCGCCAGCTCCCGGCTCCTGGCTGCGGTCGTAGTCGAAGTGTCGGGCACAGGCTGCGGCAAATCGCTTGGCTCTAAGGTCGAGAGCTTCAACCATTTCGGCATCGGCACCCTTCTGCGGAGCAAATACATGGGCTGCACCATTTGTTCCACACAAGGGATTTACGACATCCGAAGCAAGCACAAACTCGCATTCCTCGCGCAGCTTGTGCCAATCGTCGCCAATAGCACGAAGCATACCAATACCGCAATCGGAAGTGGCACTTCCTCCAAGCCCTACGATAAATCGACGAACTCCACGCCTGTAAGCATCCATCACAATCTCGCCTACTCCCCATGAGGTTGTGCGCATAGGGTTGCGCTGTTCTTTCTCCACCAGGGCAAGACCGGCTGCCTGGGCTATCTCCACAACAGCCGTGTCGCCCGACAAGCCATAAGCCGCATCTACACCACGCATCAGAGCGTCGTGCACACGCACCTCCTGACGTTTGCCGCCCATAGCAGCAAGAAAAGCGTCGAGCATTCCCTCGCCTCCGTCGCTCATTTCAATCTGCACGAAGTCGTTATGGATGTGTGTTTGAGCATGAGTAAGATTATTGGCAACATCTGCGGAGAGATTATCTGCAAAAGTCTCAGCAATCGTAGCGTTCACCTCCCTACTCGACAGACAACCCTTATAAGAGTCGCTGGCTATGATTATTTTTTCCCTTACCATTGTTTCATTTTTTATTTTATGCCACAAATATAATGTTTTATCTTGATAATTTATCAAAAAATAGTAATGAAAAACAGTTTTCTTTTTCAGAAAAATCATTAATTTTGTAGGTAAAAATTCAAATAATCCATCACACAATTAAACAATTCAAATAATTCAATTAGACAATAATAAATCATCCGCTTATGAACAATTCCATATTCCTAAAGCTCGGTGCTCCTTCCGACGAGATAGCTGTCGGCAAGAGCCATTGGTGGGGCTATCCCGACCTGCCTCTCGACATGGACATTCCTACTTTCATCGACCCTAATGACGGCAACGAATACGCTCTGTCGTTTCTTTGTCAGATAAATCTCGCCGACCTTCACGACGCTATGCTTGATGCCGCCTACGATACTGGCGACCAGTCGTACAAACAATACGACCTGCCCAAAAGCGGACTGTTGCTTTTCTTTGCCGACATAGCCTACTACGGAGGCATGTGGGACGAGCCTGCCATCGGCTCCTGTCTGTCCGACAACAATGTGGTGCGTGTAGTCTACGTGCCAGAGGAGGACATGGCTTCGCTTATTTGCCGCCAAGAGGAATATGCCGACGAGGAACTGCCTGCCCACCCTATCGACTTTTGTGCCCATCTGCCCAAGGGCGAGGGATTGCCCGAACACAAACTGCTTGGCACTCCCGACCATCGCGAATGGGAGGATTGGGACCAGCCGTGCACGGGATGGCAGTTGCTACTGCAAATGGACTCTTGCGAGGAGGACGGCTACGCCTTCAACTTCATTGACTGTGGTGTGCTCAATCTCATCATCTCGCCAGAAGCTCTGAAACGACACGATTTCTCGAATGTAAGAGGAATAGTGCTTTCCACATAATAAGATTATGTTTAGAAGAAAAAACTCATCCGATTATTGATTTGTTTAAGGTTGGATGCCGAGAGCTTGCTTTCGTAAAGCCAACCTTAAACAAATATATTAAAGCCATAGGGTTTATCAAAAATCGTGTGTTCTTATTATTTCTCCCAAAGCTTCATTCTGACGAACAAGAATTCCTATCACTCCATATACCGAGCAACCCATTAATAATTACCCGAAATTTCCCCCAACAGTCCCTCACAAGCATCCTCTATCAAGTCGAGAGCATAATCAAAGTCGCTGAGGTCGCCATAATACGGGTCGGGCACAACGTCCGTACCGCTATGCTCCACAAGATAATCGGTGAGCATTCGCACTTTGGAACGTGCCTCTTCAGAAGAAGCCTGCGCTGTGACAGCTTTATAATTAGCTTTGTCCATGACGAGGAGAAGGTCGAAATCGTCAAAATCCGACTGTCTTATCTGACGCGCATGACTGTCAAAACGATAGCCCCGGCGAGCTCCGCGGTCGCGCATACGGCTATCAGGCAACTGCCCTACATGCCAATCGCCAATGCCTGCTGAATCGATGAAAAACTCAGAGTCGAGACCACATTCGTGCACCTTAGCCTTCATTACGCCCTCAGCCGCCGGCGAGCGGCATATATTGCCAAGACAGATGAAAAGAAGAGAATGTTTTTTCTTTGTAATCATAATATTTTTCTTTTATGGTTATTATTAATTCCTTTTTACGTTCACTGTAATTTCTTATTATAGCTATTTCGCTACAAATTTAACTAAAAAATCACATGACAGGAGTTTTTACCTCAACTTTTTTCGCTTCTATGGATAATTGTTAGTAACTTTACATCATGCAACAATCCACAACCACACCACACCACCCCGTATACAACGACTACGGAGCATGGATGCGCCGACAGTTCCCCTTCCGCGTGCAGAAGATTTCAGTCGACGCAGGATTCTCATGCCCCAACCGCGACGGCCACATCTCTCATGGAGGATGCACCTTCTGCGACAACCGCACGTTTAATCCTTCCTACTGCCAACCCTCTAAATCCATAGCCGAGCAGATAGCCGAAGGCAAGGAATTTTTCAGCCGCAAATATCCCGAAATGAAATACCTCGCCTATTTCCAAGCCTACTCCAACACCTACGGCAGCCTCGACACCATACGCCGACGCTACGAGGAGGCTCTCGCCCAGGAGGACATCGTGGGAATTGTCATTGGCACACGCCCCGACTGCATCGACAGCTCGCTACTCGACTATCTGGAACAGCTCAACAGTCAGACATTCATAATTGTAGAATATGGCATAGAATCGGTGAGCGACGCTACTCTAAGGCGCGTCAACCGCGGCCATACCTTCGAATGCTCGCGCCAGACCATCACAGCCACCCACGAGCGTGGCATTCTAACAGGAGGACACATAATTCTCGGACTGCCAGGCGAGAGTGCCGACGACAACGTGGCACAAGCCACAATCATATCGCAACTACCGCTCGACATTCTCAAGCTCCACCAACTACAGATAATCAGCGGCACGGCACTTGCCGAAGAATACCAGCGAGAGCCATTCCACCTCTACACAGTAGACGAATACATCGACCTCTGCCGACGCTACATAGAGCGTCTGCGCCCCGACCTTGTGCTCGAAAGATTTGTGAGCCAATCGCCCAAAGAACTACTCATAGCCCCAAAGTGGGGACTAAAGAACTATGAGTTCACCAACCGCTTCGTCAACTACATGAAGCGCATGGACTCATGGCAGGGAAAATACGCAAAAATTTAAAGAGAATTATATCTAAAAAGGATATATATGTCAGAATAAATTATTACTTTTGCCATCTAAAAAATCAAGCAAAACAAAATAACACGTAAAGAAAATGAGATCAAGAACAGCAAATTGGTTTGAAACCACCGTACGCTACGAGCGCCAGACAGAAGATGCAGGACAGAAGAAAGTAAACGAACTGTATGTTGTCGACGCACTTAGCTTCGGCGAGGCAGAGGAGTGCATCACCAAGGAAATGGAACCGTTCGTGAGCGGCGAGTTCGAGGTGAAAAACATCTCTCCAGCTTCATACGGCGAGATTTTCTTCAGCGACAACGACAACGACGACCACTGGTACAAGGCAAAGCTCTCCTTCATCACTCTCGACGAGAAGACTGCCAAGGAGAAACGTTCTGCCGTGAACTTCCTCGTGCAGGCCGCCACTTTCAACGGTGCCGTGAAGAACATCGAGGAGGCTATGGGCAAGACTGCCATCGACTACATCATCGCCAACATCTCGGAGACTAAAATCATGGATGTTTATGAGCACAACGCTCCGGTGAAGAAAGAAGACAAGAACGACAAGCCAGAGGCTGAAAAATAAAGTCTTCACACACAAAAATCAAACACCCCAAAACACCCCACACTATTCTTTTAAAAAAACATCACTTTCTTACTATGGAAACAACTGACATTTCAAACCGTCTTCAGGAAGTGAAGAACAATCTGCCGCAAGGAGTAAGACTTGTGGCTGTGAGCAAATTCCACCCTACCGAGAGCCTCCTTGCAGCCTACAACGCCGGACAACGAGTGTTTGGCGAGAGCCGCGAGCAGGAACTTGCAAAGAAGGTGGAAGCCTTGCCCAAGGACATTGAGTGGCATTTCATAGGCCATCTGCAGACCAACAAGGTGAAGTACATCGCTCCATACATCTCAATGATAGACGCCGTTGACTCGCTCAAGCTTCTACGCGAAATCAACAAGCAGGCAGCCGCCCACAACCGCACCATAAAAGTGTTGCTCGAGCTACACATTGCTGAGGAAGAGACAAAATACGGCCTGTCGCTCGACGCTTGCCGACAACTGCTCGAAGAGGGCGAATGGCGCAAGCTTGAGAACGTGGAGATATGCGGACTGATGATGATGGCGTCGCACGTGGACGACGAGCAGCTCATACACCAGGAGTTCATGCTTGCCGCCAACTTCTTCGACGAGGTAAAGTCGCGCTACTTTGCCGACCAGCCTTCGTTCTGCGAACGCTCCTGGGGCATGAGCCACGACTATAGGATTGCCGTGGAATGCAGGTCGACCATGGTGAGAGTAGGAACGTATATTTTTGGAGAGAGAGCTTATTTTTAATAATATTACAGGAGGCGCGGCATCATGTCGCACCTCCTGTTTTTTTTGGTGTATTTATTATAAAAGTTGAATAATCAATTTTCAAACAGCCCACCAAAATTAATAATTAATAATAGTATTGCCCCTTTCCTTTCGTCCACTTTCCAAAATCTATAGCTCTCTTAGGACAATGATGGTAGCAGGCAAAGCACGTGAGACACTTGTCGTTATGCAGCCACGTGGGCTTATTATCAGCATCAAGCTTTATGTCGCCCACCGGACAAACACTTACGCATTTGCCACAACCCACACATTTATCAGCATCAACACGGAATTTCTTGTCGGTAATAAGTTTCTTGAGAAACACCGAACCTATCAACCTACTGTTAATCCTCGGCCAACGTCCTATCACAAGATTGCGGATGCCCACCGTGCGCTTCTTAATCGCAGGAATAAAATCAGTAAGCTGCCTGTTGGCAGCATCCTTCTTCAGCTTCTCCTTCTCAGGTTTATCCACATCCATAAACGGCAAACCTATATACGACTCAGGCATTATCAGCGAAACAGCACTGTCTACATGCAGCCCCACGGCTGCAAGGTCGCTCTCCATCAAGTCCTCAGTCTCGCCAATATTGTCGCCAGCCGTACACACAGCATAGCAATAATGGCCATCGGCATTCCCGATGCGCAGACGGCCCACAAACTCCCTCACAAGCTTTGGCGGTCGCCAGCCATGAACAGGATAAAAGAAGCCGATGCGCTCGCCCTCGTCAAGCTGATAGCTCAACAATTCGTCAGAGCCGTCAACACGCCTCATTTCCGACGCTATATTCACAAGACGGTCGCCCAAAGCGTCAGCCACCTTGCGTGCCGCCCAACGGGTGTTGCCCGTACCAGAGAAATAAAAAATCATAATTATTTTTTCTTTATTATCTTTGGCCCATTCCTTATATCACTCTACTTTTCGGATGAACCAACATTTTTCACTATTCAAATAAAAGTATAAGAACCATAAAAAAAACGGGTAGAGACATTTTGCAATCCCTACCCTATCCTTCAGTTCTTTTTTCAGACATTGTCTGCCAAGCAAAATCCATGTCCAGCACCATTTACTTAGCCTCCTGCATCTCGCCCTCGATATAAAGGCGAATAAGCTCAGTTGCAGCATTTGTGCGCACGGTGATGGTCTTCTTGAAATGACCCGGGAAAACGCCCTTGCCATTATACGTCACCTTGATTTCGCCCTTCTCGCCCGGCTTGATTGGAGTCTTGGTGTAGGCAGGCACTGTGCAGCCACAGCTTGCCACAGCCTGATTGATTACGAGCGGAGCAGAACCTGTGTTGGTAAATGTGAACACGCACTTCTGCACAGGGTTCTTCTCAGAGAATGTGCCAAAGTTGTTTACAATCTTGTCGAACTTGATTTCAGCCTGCTTTGTCTGAGCAGCCAGCGTGAGGCCGCTGACGAGCATCACGAACATAATCAGAAACTTCTTCATATTCCTTTTGTTTTAATAGTTGCTAATTTTACATTGCTTATCGTCATTGCACGAATAAGTCGATACAAAATTATGAAAAACAATTAGGTTGCGTGTAACAAACACCCTATTTTTTACATTTATTATATTAATAATGTGCTTTTATTCATTCTTTTAACCCACAATACGGCAAGCCTTGCAAGAAATCGACATAAAACACGCTATAAATTTGGTGGTTCGGAATAAACATTTTAACTTTGTGCTAAAATAAGAAAACAAACAAGAAAATATAAATACAATATTTAAATATAATGTATAGAACTAACACTTGTGGAGAGCTTCGACTCTCCGATGCCGGCAAGACAGTGACTCTCGCCGGATGGGTACAGCGTGTGAGAAAGATGGGCGGCATGATATTTGTCGACCTGCGCGACCGTTACGGCATCACACAGCTTGTCTTCAACGACTCCGACGACAGCGAGCTTTGCTCACGCGCCGGAAAGCTCGGACGTGAATATTGCATCCAGGTGACTGGAAAGGTGAACGAACGCGAGAGCAAGAATGCAAACCTCCCAACTGGCGACATCGAAATTATCGCCACAGAGCTCAACATTCTCTCCGAGAGTGCCACTCCTCCATTCACCATCGAGGACAACACCGACGGCGGCGACGACATCCGCATGAAGTATCGCTACCTCGACCTGCGCCGCCCCACCGTTCGCAAGAACCTTGAGTTGCGCCACCGCATGACCATCCTCATCCGCAACTTCCTCGACTCAAAGAACTTCATCGAGGTGGAAACTCCTATCCTCATCGGTTCTACTCCCGAGGGAGCACGCGACTTCGTTGTGCCTTCGCGCATGAACCCAGGACAGTTCTACGCCCTGCCACAGAGTCCTCAGACCCTGAAGCAGCTACTCATGGTGAGCGGATTCGACCGCTACTTCCAGATAGCCAAGTGCTTCCGCGACGAAGACCTTCGCGCCGACCGTCAGCCAGAATTCACACAGATCGACTGCGAGATGTCGTTTGTCGACCAGGACGACGTAATCAACCTCTTTGAGGACATGGCACGCCACCTCTTCAAGGAAGTGCTCAACGTGGAGTTGCCAGCCAAGCTCCAGCAGATGACATGGCACGAGGCGATGCGCCGCTTCGGTAGCGACAAGCCCGACTTGCGCTTCGGCATGGAGTTCGTAGAGCTTATGGACGACCTCAAGGGCACAGGCACATTCTCAGTATTCAACGACGCTGCCTACATCGGCGGCATCTGCGTGCCAGGCTGCGCCAACTACACACGCAAGCAGCTCGACCAGCTCACCGACTTCGTGAAGCGTCCGCAGGTAGGCGCCAAGGGATTGGTCTACATCAAGTTCAACGAAGACGGCACAGTGAAGTCGTCTATCGACAAGTTCTACTCACCCGAAGTGCTTGCCAAGGTTAAGGCCACAACCGGCGCCAAGGACGGCGACCTCGTGCTCATCCTCTCGGGCGACAACGCCAACAAGACACGCGTGCAGCTCTGCACCCTGCGCCTTGAGATGGGCGACCGCCTCGGACTGCGCGACAAGAACAAGTTCGAGTGCCTCTGGATTATCGACTTCCCCCTCTTCGAGTGGAGCGACGAGGAGCAGCGCCTCATGGCTACCCACCACCCCTTCACCATGCCCAACCCCGACGACATCCCATTGCTCGACGAGCATCCAGAGCAGGTGCGCGCCAAGGCCTACGACTTCGTGTGCAACGGCATCGAAGTGGGCGGCGGAAGCTTGCGTATCCACGATAGCAAACTCCAGGAGAAGATGTTCGGCATTCTCGGATTCACCGAGGAGCGCGCCATGGCACAGTTCGGCTTCCTCATCAACGCTTTCAAGTACGGAGCACCACCTCACGCAGGTCTCGCCTTCGGTCTCGACCGTTTCGTGTCGATCTTGGCCGGACTCGACTCTATCCGCGACTGCATAGCGTTCCCGAAGAACAACAGCGGACGCGACGTAATGCTCGACTGTCCAGCACCGCTCGACCCCAAGCAGCTCGACGAACTTCAGCTCAAGGTAGACCTGAAAGAGAAGTAAAAACGTTGACATAAGTCAAAAAAAATGCAATCACCAACGGCTTTGCAGCAAATATGGAGCTTTTTTCGGTAAATCATAAAGAATATTAAAAAATAAATGATTACTTTTGCGAAAAGTAAACTCCAAATCGTTGAGATTAACGAGTATCATTAATGTTTTTATACTAAATTATGACAGAAAAGAAAGCAACAAAGAAGACCGCAACCAAGAAGGCTGTAGCTACTAAGACTACTACTACCACTAAGCGTGCGGCTGCAAAGAAAGTTGAAGTGGAAGTAGCTATTAGCGCAGAGAACGCTGGATTCCGCGCAGGTGACGTTTACCAGGCTTTGGCAGCAAGCGAGAAGCCATTGAGCGTAGCCGAGATTGCAAAGGCAGCCAACATCACAAACGAAGAGGTTTACCTCGGAATTGGCTGGCTCTTGAAGGAAGGCAAAGTGAAGAACGAGGAAAACCTCGTGACACTCGCCTAATAACACTCCCAAGAAGAGACTGTTAGATTTTTTTACGATAAAGGAGCTGCAAGCACGCCGCCACAAGAGAGACGTGCCTACAGCTCTTTTTTTCGTTTGGCAATCCTTATTTTTCGTTTAACAACCCTAAGCCATATGAATTACGGTGACGAGATTATTGCGGTTTTATACGAGGCTGGCAACGACGGACTGTCGGTGCATAAAATCGCTATTCACATACACAACGCCCACAACACGCTGTTCTCGCCGATAGCGTTCGCCGAGGTGCGGCTGAAAGTGCAAACGTGGCTACTGCGCAACTCGCGCGCCACCGACTCGCCCGTGATACATTGCGGCAAGCGCGGCAAATACCGCATCAACCTCGCCTCGCCACATCTGCGGCAAAAACTGTTGGAATTCGGCGAATCGACATTCTCGCAAAATTCAACCGACTCCAAGCAAAATGGCACCAAAAGCCAAGCCTCACTCTACGACGAATTGTTCGGAGATAGCGAATTGTAAGAAGAAAAATAGATATTGGAAAATTTTTACCACAAAAAACAACCCTCGTCTCATATATTTTACTTATCTTTGCAATTAAGTTTTCATCGAAAAATTAATCGCAACTAAAAACATAAAAGACATGGCGCAAGTTAGTAATCACCTCGTTATTATGGCAGGCGGCGTTGGTAGCCGTTTCTGGCCTATGAGTACGGTCGACCGTCCAAAACAGTTTATCGACATCCTTGGCGTGGGTCGCACACTGCTGCAGCTCACTTACGACCGCTTCAAGTCCATCTGCCCTGTGGAGAACGTGTGGGTAGTGACCAACAAGAAATATGCCGACATCGTGCGCGAGCAGCTGCCCGAGGTGCCACAGCAGAACATTCTGCTTGAACCTTGCCGCCGCAACACAGCCCCATGCATAGCCTACGTGAGCTGGCACATAAAGTCGATAGACCCCAAAGCCAACGTAGTGGTTACACCAAGCGACCACATCGTGACCGACACCGACGAGTTCCGCCGCATCATAAAGTCGTGCCTTAAGTTTACAGCCGAAACCGACGCCATCGTGACGCTCGGCATGAACGCCACACGCCCCGAAACAGGCTATGGCTACATACAGGCCGACCTCTCCACAGCCTCGCCACGCAACAAGGAAATCTACCGTATCGACTCCTTCCGCGAGAAGCCCGACCTGCAGACTGCCAAGGAATACATCTCCCACAAGAATTACTTCTGGAACGCTGGCATATTCATCTGGAGCGTGTCGACCATTGTCAACGCCTTCCGCGTCTACAATCCGTCAATAAGCAAGATTTTCGAGAGTATGCTGAGCATCTACGGCACACCAGAGGAGCAGGAGATGATCGACCGCCGCTATCCCGAATGCGAGAACATCTCGGTAGACTACGCCATCATGGAGAAGGCGGAGGAAATATTCGTATGTCCGGCCAACTTCGGATGGAGCGACCTCGGCACATGGACCTCGCTCATGCTCCAAACCAAGCACGACCTCTACGGCAACACAGCCATCGGAGAAAACGTGAAATTCTATGAATCGCACAACTGCATTGTACACACCACCCAGGAAAAGAAAGTTGTTGTGCAGGGTCTCGACGGCTACATCATCGCCGAGAAAGACGACTGTCTGCTTGTGTGCAAACTGGCGGAAGAACAAAGAATAAGACAGTTTGCGGAAGAGGAATAAGAATTTTGAATTTTGAGTTTTGAGTTTTGAATTGTCGGCAAAGCCGATTAGGAATTAATCAATTTTGAGTTTTGAATTGTCGGCAAGGCCGATTAGAAATTAATCAATTTTGAGTTTTAAATTGTCGGCAAGGCCGATTAGAAATTAATCAATTTTGAGTTTTGAATTGTCGGCAAAGCCGATTAGAAATTAATCAATTTTGAGTTTTGAGTTTTGAATTGTCGGCAAGGCCGATTAGAAATTAATCAATATTTTGAGTTTTGAATTGATTAATCAAAAGTCAAAACTCAAAACTGAACAATTCAAAATCGCCAACGGCGACAATTCAATACTCAAAACTCAAAATTATTTTTTCTTCAATCCCTTATAAGCCAGAATTCCCACAACCACTACAGCCATTGCCAGCAGCACATAACCAATCTCGTGGCTATATTTCACCGCCTGCTGATAGACATCCTGAGTAGTCTTGTAGTCGGTGTATTTGTATATTCCCCAACCTATCAGGGCAAGCACCGTGTTCCACACTCCCGCGCCCAATGTCGTATAAATCAAAAATTTGCCAACGCGCATTCCCGACAGTCCAGCCGGAATACTGATGAGCTGACGCACAGCCGGCACCAAGCGGCCGAAGAATGTAGAGGCAGCACCATGCTCACGGAAGAAAGACTCCGCCTTCTCCACCTTCTCGCGGTCAATAAGACACATGTGGCCGATGCGGCTGTCTGCAAACTTATACACGATGGGGCGACCCAACCACTTTGCCAGATAATAATTCACAAGCGCGCCAAGGTCGGCACCGATAGTGGCAAACACCACCACAAGTACAAAACTCATGCCGCTGTTTGGGTCCATAGCCTTCCAAGCGGCAGGCGGCACAACCACCTCCGAAGGGAAAGGCACAAACGAACTCTCAATAGCCATAAAAAGCGTGACAACCCAATAGTTCAGGTTGTCGAGAATCCAAAGGAAAAGATCTGCTGAATTCATTGTTTTCTGTTCTTTGTTTTTTTTTATTTCTACTTGTTTTCTTTACTTATCTCATAATCATAATAGTCCTTCGGATCCATGCCCTCAGGGAAGTCCATGCCCAACACCTTGCGCACCTCATGCGGGCACATCTCGCAAGCCATGCGCAAGAGCTCAAGATAATTATCCCTGCGCTTCATCCGTTTGCAGCAAGCCGCAAGATAGGCAAGCGCCAAATGGTCGTTGTCGGAATAGTTGTCTTCATACGACCTGAACATACGGTAGGCCACCGACGGATAGCCACAGTCGAACACCGACATCGCTATGCGGAAAAACACCTCTGGAGAATACGACGACGAGTGCAAAACCTCCATGAAAGTAGCAATTGCCTCCTTCGACCTGCCATGCTCCAGCAGAATATGCCCCTTCACCACCATCGCATCCTTGTTGTCCTTTTGCTCCTTAATAACCTTGTCGATGCACGACAAGGCATTGTCCACCTGGTCGAGCTGCGAATAGGTGAAAGCCATGCATTGCATCACCTCGCTTGTGCCCATCCCCTCTTTTTCCATAATCTCAGCCGCCTTCTTGTAGTAGGGCAAAGCATCCTCGGGCTTGCCCATATTAAGCATACAGTTGCCAATGAACAACATCGCGCCGCCATCCTCGAAGGGAATGAGTTCGGAATAACGCTTGTAGTACTTAATAGCCTCGGCAAAGTTGCCAAGCGAGAAGAGTCCGTTGGCCTTGTTGAGCACCGCCTCATAGTCGTCGGGATTGATGGCAATGGAATATTCGCTCGAAGTGATTGCATCGTTGATGCGGTTGTCCATAAACTGCGACGCAGCAAGCGAGTTCCAGTATTTTGCCGAGTAAGGGTCTTCGTCGATAAGCTTCTCGAATATTTCCTCACTCTGCCCGTAGTCGCCCTTAGTATAGGCGATGCGCGCCTTAAGCTCGCGATAGTCGGCCAGGTCGGGTTCGTCCGAACGTTCAAGCCACTGTGCAGCCTTGTCGGGCTGACCATAGTCGACGAACAGCGTGGCCACGTCGAGCACATAGTCGGGCAGGTCGTCCTCGTCTACCACATCCATGCTGTCCTGCAGAAAGCGGTCGGCCTCCTCCACCTCGTCGCCTACAATCATTATCTCAGCCTTAAGATAGATGCAATCGAGGTCGGTTTGGTCGCTAATCTGCCCCACATACTTGCAAGCCAAATCCGCGTTCTTTTCGTCGATAAGGGCCATGCGTCCACGAAACACCAGCGGCAAGGCAGAACCCGGATGCAAGCGTATGGCATAGTCGAGCGCAGCAATAGCCTCTTTCAACTTGCCGTGGCTGTAGTAGTACTCGGCAATGTCCGTAAGCTCCTGCGACTCGAAATACTCGTCCTTGCCCAAGCCGAGCGAGCGTTCGTAGCGGTCGAGAAATTCGCGGAAATCTTTTGTGTTGAAATAATCTTCTTTGTTGTCCATCCCTATATAATATAATGTTAAGTGTTTTATTTGAGAATATTAAATGTTAAATGTTAAGTGTTAAATTGACGGCACAAAACATCCCCGCCAACTTAACATTTAACATTTAACACATAACATTAAAAAATAAAGCACTTAACATTTATGAAAACTATTTGTTTTTCTTAGCGTCCTTCAGGCTCACAGTCTTGTTGAACACAAGGTGTTCGGCTGTAGAGTCGAGGTCGGCCATGAAGTAGCCAATGCGCTGGAACTGGAGATACTCGCCCGGCTTGCGCTCGGCTGCATACTCCTCCACGTAGCACTCGTTGAGCGTAGTGAGGCTCTCGGGGTTGAGCAGCTCGTGGAACTCGCGCTCGTCGGCACCCATATCGGCCACAGTGAAGAGGTGGTCGTAGATACGCACCTCTGCCTTCTTGCAGTGGTCGGCCGACACCCAGTGGAGCGTGCCCTTAACCTTGCGGTTGGCACCCTCAAGTCCGCTCTTGCTCAGCGGGTCGTATTCAGCCTGAATCTCTGTGATGTTGCCGTCGGCATCCTTTGTGCATCCAGTGCACTTCACGATGTAGGCGTTCTTCAGGCGCACTTCCTTGCCCGGAGTCATGCGGAAGAACTTCTTCGGAGCATCCTCCATAAAGTCCTCGCGCTCAATCCAGAGGTTCTTCGAGAATGTGATGGTGTGTGTGCCGTCGGCCTCGTTCTCCGGATTGTTAACGGCCTCCATCTCCTCGCTCTCGCCGTCGGGATAGTTGGTGATGACGAGCTTCACAGGGTCGAGCACAGCCGACACTCGCAGCGAGCGCTTGTTAAGGTCCTCGCGCACGGCAGCCTCAAGCAGCTCCACCTCATTGAGGGCGTCGAACTTGGTGTAGCCGATGGAGTCGATAAACTTGCGTATAGACTCTGGTGAGTAGCCGCGGCGGCGCATACCCGAGATTGTAGGCATACGTGGGTCGTCCCATCCCGACACCACACCCTCGTTGACAAGAGCCAGAAGCTTGCGCTTTGACATCATGGTGTAGGTGAGGTTGAGTCGGTTGAACTCAATCTGTCGCGGACGGAAGTCGTTTATATTCTCAGTCTCGCCGCGCATCTCCTTGAGGAAGTCGATGAACTTGTCGTAGAGCGGACGGTGGGGCACAAACTCAAGCGTGCAGATTGAGTGGGTCACCCCCTCGAAGAAGTCGCTCTGTCCGTGTGCAAAGTCATACATCGGGTAGGCGTTCCACTTAGTGCCGGTGCGGTGGTGCGGAGTGTGGATGATGCGGTAGATGATAGGGTCGCGGAAGTGCATGTTGGGGTTAGCCATGTCGAGCTTGGCTCGCAGCACCATGCTTCCCTCCACAGCCTCTGGAGTGTTCATCTGCTTGAACAGCTCAAGGCTCTCCTCCACGGGGCGGTCGCGGTAGGGCGAGTTCACACCAGGAGTAGTCGGCGTGCCTTTCTGCTCGGCTATCTGCTCGGCAGTCTGCTCGTCGATATAAGCGTGTCCGTTCTTGATCATCCACAATGCAAACTCCCAGAGCTTGTCGAAATAGTCGGAGGCATAATAAATGTTGCCCCACTTGAATCCGAGCCATGAGATGTCGTTGAGGATGTTCTCCACATATTCGTTGTTCTCCTTGGTAGGGTTGGTATCGTCGAAACGTATGTTGCACACGCCGTTGTATTTCTCAGCCACACCGAAGTCCATGCAGATAGCCTTGGCATGTCCGATGTGCAGGTAGCCGTTGGGCTCTGGCGGGAAACGTGTCTGAATGCGTCCTCCGTTCTTGCCTTCTGCCAAGTCCTGCTCCACAAGCTGCTCCACAAAACTCAGGTTCTTCTTCTCTTCAACTGGTTTTTCTTCTGTTATTGCCATATATTTTTCTCTTTTTTATGTTTCGCTGCTATGATATTATAATAGCTGCAATATATTTATTATAATATGTGATTGCAAAGTTACTGTTTTTTACGGAAATAACAAAGAAATATTCATTTTGACAGAAAGAATTTTATCTTGCAGGAAGGAATTGATTCTCTCGGCAGGAAGATTTATTTCTCTCGGCAGAGAAAAAAAACTCTCTCGGCAGGAAAAAAAACACGGTTTCATTGCGACGCATACCACTCGCCCACATCCTTGCAGCCCACGGGCAGTTGGTGGTGCTCCAGCGTGGGCAGCACCTCCTTGAGTTGCATGAAGAGGCGTTCGCCAGGAGCGTCGCGGTCGGGATACATGTGGAACGTTGTGCCGAGCCGTTGCTCCAACCCCTTAAGCATCAGCTTGTCGTCGTGGCCCAAAAGCGTGGCCGATGGTATGGCTATCGTCTTGTGTCCGGCAGAGAGCATAGCCCAGCAGTCGCTTGCGCCCTCGGTGATGTAGAGTGGCTCCCCGGGGCGCAGCATGGCCGTGACGGGCAGGTTGTAGATGGAGCAGCGTGAGCCATAGGGGAAGCGGAAGCGGGGAGCAGACCCACATCCGGACAAAGCCAAAGCCCCTCCCCCGTAGGGAGGGGAGTTATATGCATTTGTGTGGCAATCCTTTTTGTCGGAGCAATCCTTTTTGTCGGAGCAATCCTTTTTGTCGGAGCAATCCTTTTTGACGGAGCAATCCTTTTTGACGGAGCAATCCTTTTTGTCGGGTTTATCATTTGTGTGGCAAGAGTCTTTGTCTGGCTTACGGTAGTCAAGGTTGCGGTACTGAATTCCTATCAGTCGGCCCTCAACATCGAAGTAAGGGATTTGCAGCCAATGCGTCCCCTCGCGGTCGGTCCACGACGACAGGCGGCACCACCTCACCACACGCTCATCCAACCTTCGCTCTGTGAAAAGAAACTCGCGCGCCTTGTCGCTGAGCCACGGATGCTCAAAGTATCGGGCATAACGCGCAGCGTCGAACGCAGGCTTTTGGGCAGAACCATTGCTCTGCGTTGCGTTTCTTTCCTCCACAACGACGTTGTGCCTGTCGGCAAGCCATCGGCAGGCTTCGGGGAACGACTTTCCAAGATAGCGCATTGTGAGGTCGATGGTGCCGCCCGAAGCTCCGCACACGAAGCAGCGGAATGTGTTACGCGAGGTGCAGAAAGAGAGACTCGCGTGGTGGTCGTCGTGAAAAGGGCACAGGCACTTGTGTCGGTTGACGCTGAGCCCGAGTCGCCCAGCCACCTCCTCAATGGGCAGCGAGCGAAGTCTGATAATTGTGTCTTTATTCATAAGGTTCGTTTTTTTTTTGTAAAATGTGTGCAGGCTCCACCCCCTACTTCAAGTACTCCTGAGTCTTGGTGTAAAGCCCCGTCTGCGGCGAGTAAGTGATAAACTTGCGGTGCACCCACTTGTAGAGCTGGTTCTTCGTGCCCTCCTTAGTCTTGCCGAGCGAAATGCGCAGAGCCTCAAGCTGCGATTCGTTGAAAGATGTAGGCAGATCGTCCAAAAGGTTTTTCGGTCCGCGTCGATGAGCTTCGTTCATGTTGTCGGCCTCCTGTCCAAACATGTCGCCAAAAACCTGCACCTTGCTCCATACGTCGTGGTAGACGAGCCACTCCACAATGTTGCCAATCGCCTTGGTCCACGTCTGATTGTTGAGAATCCACAGCAGGCATCCCGACTTCCATGCAGACACAAGCGAACGCTTGGAATAGTCCCACAGCGTATTGTCGTCGGTAAGGTCGCCAAGCGTAGCCATGTCGAGAGAGAGCTGGTCGATAAGTCGGTTGAGTGGTTTTATTACAAATCGTCCCTTGCAGATGCCAAGCCTGGCAATATACTCGTCGAGCTTTGCAAGGAAAGCATCGTCATACTCGCCTTGGCGTGGAATACGGCCGTCGCGATCCTGGCGTGGCTTGAAGGAGAAGACCATGCGGCCAAAAGTTCCGTTGACCAGGTCGTTCTTGTAGTACTTGCGCGCCGCAAAAGGAGTGGAAGAGATGGTGAGATTGCAGCGCAGAACCGGATTGCCCGTCACGCCATCTGCTGTGGCACGCAAGGCTCCGGCACGTTCGCGATCGTAGATATTGCGCAGCATCTGCGATATACGGCGATGTCCGCCACAGATGCTGTCGGCCATCTCCACCTCGGGCATGTTGATATATTGTGTGCGTGCGCCCAACTGTTCGCAGCCCATAGCGTTCTGGATGAAGGCAGCATTGGTGATGTCGGCAGGCGGAAACCAAAACGCCACGTCAGGACGCACGGGCTTCTCCTTGTTGGCCGACTTGCTCTTCACCATCTTCTGCCACTCCTTAAGTTTGTTAAGTTCCTCCTCGTCGTGCTTGCGGAAGTCGCGGCAGATAGCTTCCACTAAACCTGACAACTGCCCCTTTCCAGCGCCACTATCTGCCACAAGATGGCTCATCATGCCGCAAGTTTCCATCCAATGGCCATTGGGATACTTAAATTCCGCTCCACTTACGTGTGCTCCGAGTATCGGGAAAATCATCGGAACGATGCTTTCGTGCATGTCTTTTGACACTTGAGAAAGCAAAAACTTGATAATTTCTGTGCCAACACCGAGTTTTGGCATCTTTGGAGCTGTCTTTGTACTAAAATTATTCTTCATATTTCTGTTGTTTTATTGTTTTAAATTATTGATATTCAGCCTTTTAGAGAAATGTGAGGTTTGAAGAATCTTCCACTTCCAGTTCTTCCAGTTATTTTTAAGAGGGTATCAACTTCCTTGCTTCTTTTATATATTTATATATATCTATATATAATTAATTAATAATCAATAAGTTATAAAGACAAGATAAGAGATTCCCGCAAAACATACCATTCATTTTTTAATTGGAAGAACTGGAATATTGGAAGATTCCGCCATTACAGTCGTCGGATCATTACAATCAAGCCTAAGGCCAAGCCCCCACTTTCTGTATAAAGCAAGCCAAAGACTAAGCCCCCACTTTCTCTATAAAGAAAGCCAAAAGCCAAGCCACCACTTCCTCTATAAAGAAAGCCCAAGGCTAAGGCCCCACTTCCTCTATAAAGAAAGCCAAAAGCCAAGCCTCCACTTCTTCTATAAAGAAAGCCAAAAGCCAAACCCCCACGTCCTATATAAAGAAAGGTAAGGAGTGACTGGCTGTTCTCGATAAGCTCTTGCTGAAGAGCCACTGCTGTGCGAGGTTTGTACTGTGCTTCGAAACCTGCGCAAAAAACATATATATACTTCATTGTTTTTACTGAGGACAGACGGGGATGGTATTTACTGCTGTCCTCAGTAATGGGGAATTACCCCTAAATTTTGTTACCAAAACACGAAAAAATGGTAACATGAACCAAAATGGTAACAGAAAAAGAAGCTAAAAAAACCGGGATTCCGCTATTGACAAGGGAATCCCGGTAGAAAAGAAAAAAATGATTTTTTTACGGCATTGCAACAAAACCGGTAACACGTTTTTTGTGGAGAGGCTTATTCCCGCATCTTTTCAGATGCCTTTGGTGACACGCATATTGCCCGAAAACACATCATAGAGCACGCTGTCGTTGAGGTCATAAATGCTATCCTTGTCTTTATATAAATCGGTCAAAGGCTGGTTGTAGTCGAGAATGCCGAGGATAATTCTAATTTGCATCCTCGAGTCGTTGTCCAGTCGCTCTACGTTGCTACTTCGGTTCTTTTCAAACTGCTTTTTGATGATGGCCGACGCCGACACTCCTTTCTTTCGCTCCATGAAGCGTGGCCCGTTGAGCAGCTGCTTGGTAAGTTCGGTCAGCACAGTAAGTCCTCCTATCCATCTTATGTTGCAAAAACGGTCCTCTCCGCTGAATAGGTCGTAGAAGTCGTTGGCTGTACGTGGCTCTTCTATCCAGCGCCATTGCTGCATTTTAAGCATAATGATGCGGAGTCGCTGAGCTTTGGTAGCCTCGTTTGGGCATTTGTAGCAGAATGTGGGATAGGTGGGGGCGGCGGTCGAGGTATTGTCTTTCTTGGCCGTCTGCGGCTTCTTCCTTGGCAGCGGCAGTCCCTGCTTTATCTCCTTTAGCCGGTCGAGCTTAATGCGTCGGGTGAACATTCGGTAGATGGCTTGCAGACTGTAGTTCAAGGAATACAAGGCTGAGGCAAAGCCCTCGTCGGAGTCCTTGTTTGCGATGTAGGAGTTCTCAAGCTCGCGGGCAAGGAGTGTGGACAGACGCTGAATCTCCTGGTCGATGGTCGTGGTGTCGAGTCGGTCGCCATGTCTGAACTTGAGGTCCTCAATGTAGTAGTCCAGTGGCGAGAGTCCTTCGGCGTCGGTCTGCTGCGCCTCTTGCCTTATGCGCTGGTATTGGTTGCGGTAGACCTCGGTCTTCACGTCGTTCTGAGCTCGTCCTATGTCCTTGTGGCTCTCGAAAATAGCGGAATAGACGGGGCTGAGTTCGGAATATTTATTCTTTAATGTCCTTAGCTCAATCAATATGTCGGCCCTATTGAATGAGGTCTCTCCGTCGAGCGACGAGCAGCACATCTCGGAGTATTGCCTTGCCGTAGTGAGGAGCGAATCGGCATTGTCGGTGCTGGCATTGTCAAGCCTTCTGAGCTTGGTTCTCATCATGTCGGTGAGCTTCAGCAGCCGGTCGTCGTGCGCAGTTAGTGGGAAAACCGTCTCTCCATCCTCAAGCGCCACTTGCCTGATGTATGGTTGCTTGACGCCATTTTTGTTCTCAGCCTCAAAATACATGCAATTATGCTCAGCCGAATGTCCGCTGATTGTCACGGGCAGCATTTCGTCCTGCACTATGTCAAGCTCTATGTATCGGCGCTCGGTCTTTGAGACGTTGCCTATCTGGTTGCACTCTTCATCCCACACGGATATGCTTCCCGGATATTTGCTCCCTGTGGGCTCCCTCCTTAAATATACGGTTGTGCCTATCGGCATACGTGCGAAGAGTTCGGGATAGTCGGCTGCGCCGTTGGGCAGATAATTTCTTATTCCTACGATTGTCAATGTTAGCTTCATTTCTTCTTGTTAGTATATATTATGGTTTAATGCTGAATAGATAAATATGCTGTAAAGGTAATGCTTTTAGCTGAAAAATGAAAAAATACAGACGGTTTATTTCACTTTATTTATGTAAATTGACTGATGGAAATCGGGGAAAAAATTGTATTTTTGCAGATGATAGACAAGTAATCAAAAAGAAAAAAACGAAAACATTCACATGACAACAACACTCATTATCCTCGCCCTCTCGGCTGTGTTCTTCGCCATGGGCAAAGTTCGCTCCGACCTCGTCGCGCTGTGCGCCCTCGTCGCCCTACTGCTCACCGGAATCCTCACTCCGCAGGAAGCCCTTTCGGGATTTTCCAACTCGGTGGTGATAATGATGGTGGGACTGTTTGTTGTGGGTGGTGCCATTGTGCAGACGGGCTTGGCCAAAAAGGCGTCGGGCAAGCTGATGACCTTGGCAGGCGACAGCGAACTGGGCCTGTTTCTGCTGCTCATGGTGGTGACAGCCGTGATAGGAGCCTTCGTCAGCAACACGGGCACGGTGGCTCTGATGATGCCCATCGTGGTGAGCCTTGCCCAGAAAGCCAAGATGCGCGCCAGCCGACTGCTCATGCCCCTCGCCTTTGCCAGCAGCATGGGCGGAATGCTCACGCTCATCGGTACGCCGCCCAACCTTGTGATTCAGGAGGCGTTGACCGAGAACGGCTTTGAGCCGCTCAAGTTCTTCAGTTTCCTGCCCGCGGGCATTGTGTGCATCGTGGTGGGCATTGTGGTGCTGCTGCCTCTGAGCAAGCGGTTTCTCAACGGCGACAAGAAGCACAACGACGGAGACCAGGGCAAGAGGCGCGGCAAATCGCTCGACGACCTGATGCAGGAATACAGCCTCAAGGACAACCTCTCGGTGTTCACCGTGGGCAAGCAGTCGATAGCCAACGGCAAGACGCTTGCCGAACTCGACATACACCACCGCTATGGGCTCACTGTGCTTGAGGTGCGCCGAATAAAGCAGCCACGCTCGACGCTGATGAAGGAGGTGGAGCAACGACTTGCCGGACCCGACACCAAGCTAACGGAGGGCGACATCGTCTACGTGAGCGGCGACCCGAAGCAGGCTGTGAGCTTTGCTGCCGACATGCAGCTCGACAAGACCAGCGAGGAACTGGCTTTCTACGACATCGGCATTGCCGAGGTGGTGCTGATGCACAACTCGCGCCTGTGTGGCAAGACGCTGAAGGAGACGGGATTGCGCCGACTCTACAACGTCAACGCTTTGGGCGTGCGCCGCGGCGACAGCTATATTACCGAGGGCCTTGCCGACATGAAGTTCCGCCAGGGCGACATCATTCTCATCCAGGGCAAATGGAAGAACATCTCGCGCATAGCTGATGTGGCTGACGGCATTGTGGTGATGGGCCAACCGCTTGAGGAGGCTTCGCGTGTGACGCTCGACTACAAGGCTCCATTGGCTGCCGCCATTATGCTGCTCATGATTATGACTATGGTGTTCGACTTCATTCCTGTGGCTCCCGTCACAGCGGTGATGATGGCAGGCCTGCTCATGGTCATCACGGGTTGCATCCGCTCGGTGGAGGCAGCCTATAAGACTATCAACTGGGAGAGCATTGTGCTCATAGCCGCCATGCTGCCCATGTCGGTGGCTTTGGAGAAGACGGGAGCCTCGGCTATGGTGGCAAGTCTGCTGGCCGACAACTTGGGCCAGGCAAGTCCCTACGCCCTGCTGGCAGGAATCTACTTCACGACATCGCTCCTTACAATGTTCATCAGCAACACCGCCACGGCTGTGCTTATGTCGCCCATCGCCCTCACCTCGGCTGCTGCCATTGGCGTGAGCCCCTACCCCATGCTCTTTGCCGTGACCCTCGGAGCGAGCATGTGCTTTGCCTCGCCATTCTCCACTCCGCCCAACGCGCTTGTGATGCAGGCAGGCGGCTACTCGTTCATGGACTACATCAAGGTGGGACTGCCGCTGCAAATCATTATGGGACTGGTGATGATTTTCGTTCTGCCGCTGATTTTCCCGTTCTAAAGCAACAGTTGTGCAAATAATTGCGTAACTTTGCATGAACAAAAAAACATTATAAAAATTTATGCCATTAAGATTACCAGATAAACTCCCCGCTATCGAACTCCTGAAGAAGGAGAACATCTTCGTGATGGACAACTCGCGCGCCACAAGCCAGGACATTCGTCCGCTGCGCATCGTGATTCTTAACCTCATGCCGCTGAAGATAACGACAGAGACTGACCTTGTGCGCCTGCTCTCGAACACTCCGCTGCAGATGGAGATTTGCTTCATGAAGCTGAAGAGCCATACGTCGAAGAACACTCCTATTGAGCACATGATGATGTTCTACAAGGATTTTGATGTGCTGGAGAAGGAGAAATTCGACGGAATGATTATCACGGGTGCGCCGATAGAACATCTCGACTTTGAGGATGTGGGCTACTGGGACGAGATCTCGAAGATATTCAGCTGGGCCGACACACACGTGACGAGCACAATGTACATCTGCTGGGCTGCCCAGGCGGGACTCTACTATCATTATGGAGTGCCTAAATATCAGTTGCCCAAGAAGAAGTTCGGCATCTTCCGACAGTTCACGCTGCATCCGCAGATTCCGCTCTTCCGCGGTTTCGACGACTCGTTCAACATGCCCCACAGCCGCCACACCGAGGTGAGACGAGAGGACATAGAGAAGCATGGGGAACTGGAGATTGTGGCTGAATCGCCCGAGAGTGGCGTGAGCATTGTCATGGCGCGCGGCGGCAGACAGATATTCGTGACGGGACACATGGAGTACTCACCCTATACGCTCGACAGCGAATACCGACGCGACCTCGGCAAGCGCGACGACGTGGAAATGCCTGAGAACTACTATACGGACAACGACCCCGAAAAGGCGCCGCACGTGACGTGGAGGGCTCATGCCAATCTGCTGTTCAGCAACTGGATAAACTATTACATCTATCAGGAGACACCTTATAATATTGAGGAGATTGGGTAAAAAGCCCTACCCCTGGCCTCTCCCTCGCAGGGAGGGGAGTGATGTGCAACTACGAGGTCGTAGGAGATAAATAATTAAAGTATAATTTTAAAGCAAAAAAAACGGTCCCTACATTTCCCATTCTCCTCCATATTGGGGCGAGACTGGGGAAGTAGGACTTTTCATACATTATGAATTCAAACAACAACATTCCTCGCCCCATCGAGCTTCTTGCTCCAGCCAAGAATCTTGAGCAAGGCATCATAGCCATCGACCATGGTGCCGACGCCCTGTATATAGGAGCCAATGAGTTTGGAGCGCGACAGGCGGCTGGCAACAGCATAGACGACATCGCGCAGCTTGCTGCCTATGCCCATCAGTTTGGAGCAAGGGTCTACGTTACGGTCAACACCATTGTCTACGAACATGAGCTTGCTGCCGCCAAGCAGCTGCTGCGAAGCATAGTGAAGGCTAAGGTAGACGCTATACTTGTGCAGGACATGGCCGTTGTGGAGATGATGAAGGAGATAGCCCAGGAGCCGGAGATGAAGACCATGCGTATGCCTGAGCTGCACGCAAGCACTCAGACCGACAACCGCTCTGCCGAGAAGGCGGCGTGGCTCACAAGCATAGGGTTCAGCAGAGTGGTGCTGGCACGCGAACTCTCGACCGAAGAGATTAGGACTATCCACAAGGCTGTGCCGCAGACGGAGCTTGAGGTGTTTGTGCATGGTGCCCTGTGCGTGAGCTATTCGGGGGCTTGCTATGCTTCGCACCATTGTTTCGGACGAAGCGCCAACCGTGGCGAGTGCGCACAGTTCTGCCGCCTCGCCTTCGACCTTAAGGACAGTCGTGGCGACATCATTCGCCGGGCAAGCCATCTGCTCTCGCTCAAGGACATGAACCAGCTCGACCGTCTGGAGGAAATTATCGCAGCCGGAGCCTCCTCGCTCAAGATTGAGGGACGACTGAAGGATGCGGCCTACGTGAAGAATGTGGTGGCGGCCTACAGTAAGCAGCTCAACAAGATTATTGAGGAGAATCCCGGAAAGTATTGCCGAAGCTCGTGGGGCAAGGTGGAATATTCGTTCACTCCCAACTTGGCGAAGACTTTCAACCGCGGCTTCACCCACTACTTCCTCGACGGACGCCGCGACGACATCTCGTCGTTCGACACTCCTAAGGCGATGGGCGAATATGTGGGATATGTGAAGGAGATAAGGCGCGGCTCGTTCAACGTGGCAGGCACGGCGATGTTTGCCAATGGCGACGGTCTCTGCTTCTTCACGCCAGACCATAAGCTGCACGGATTCCGTGTGAACCGCGTGGAGAACAACCGCCTCTTCCCCCTCTCCATGCCCGAGGAACTGAAGGCTGGAATGGCTCTCTACCGCAACAACGACATGGTGTTTGAACGTGCAATGGAGAGTAAGACGGCGGAACGAAAGATTGACATCGACTTCACTATTGGCGTAGACTGTGGAAAGATTGTGCTCGAAGCCGAGGACGAGGCTGGACGCAAGGCGTTCACCACGCTCGACGAACCGCTGCAGGAGGCCAAGAAACCACAAGCCGACAACATCATCCGACAGCTCGAAAAACTTGGCAACACGCATTTCCGAGCACGCAACACTAAGCTCGAAGGTGGTGTGGCTGGAATGTTTATTCCTTCAAGCAAACTGGCTGCCATGCGCCGAGAAGTGCTTGACATGATTGAGGAACAACCGATTGAGATGGAGGACGTTTCGGAGAAACTGAAGAAGACCTACGGACGTTGCTACGGCAATAACGACAACGGCAAGACTGGAGACAACGGCAAGACTGGCAAGACGCGGTATATTGATGCCGAGAAGATAAATGCAGCCAATGTTGCCAACCATCGTGCCGAGGCTTTCTACGAGGAGCATGGCGTGAAACACGCCGCTGCCGCATTTGAGCTGACCGATGGAGCAAGGCCTAACGCCAAAATCTATGGCACTCCTCATGCCAACACTCCGCTCATGACCTGCCGCTACTGTCTGCGCTACGCCATGGGATTCTGCGTGAAAAGGGGCGGCAAACAACCTACGTGGAAGGAACCGCTGCTGCTTGAATCGTCGGACGGAAGACAGGTGAAACTGGTGTTCAACTGTGCAAAATGCCAGATGGAGGTCTATGCGCAGGATTGAATTCGTCAACAAATAATAATGAATAAAAGAACCGTATGCGAAATTTAAAGAAAAACATAATAGGGGTAGTGGCTGTAATAATGGCCACCATCTCCTTATGCAGCTGCTACCATGCCACGACGCGCCACCACGACGCCTACGTGGCTCAGCCGTCGGCTCCATACTCCGACAGCCAGGTGGCCGACTCCGACTCCACCGCATACGACAACATGAACGCGTTCTACAACACCCACCACTACCGACAGAACTACAACTTTGTGGTGAAAGCCGACTCGCTTGCGTTGCTCCGCCAACAGCCTGAAGAGCTGCTCAACGGTCTGCCTACCGATTCTTTCTACGTGAAGAAGGGCAACCATATTGTTGTGGTAGACATCCGACTGCTTAAGAACGATGCTGTGGATTCGGTGTGGGTGCAGGTGGCACGCGACCAGCACACGTTCGGATGGGTGCACGAGAGCCGTCTGCTGCCGTCGGTTGTGCCCGACGACCCGATTTCGCAGTTCATATCCACATTCTCCGACATCCATCTGCTCGTTTTCCTTATTATCATCAGCGTGATAGCCGTGAGCTATCTCGTCCACAGCATCATGCAGAAACGCGTGAAGGCGGTACACTTCAACGACATCGACTCCTTCTACCCTACTCTGCTCGCACTCTCTGTGGCCACATCAGCCACATTCTATTCGAGCATTCAGATGTTTGCCCCCGAGACGTGGCGTCATTTCTACTATCATCCGTCGCTCAACCCGTTTGCCGTGCCTCCTATCCTTTCGATATTCCTCGCCTCGGTTTGGGCTATGGTGATAATGTCGATAGCTACGGTGGATGATGTGCTGAAAAAGCTCTCCACTTCCCACGCCACGCTCTATCTGTGTGGCTTGGGAGCAGTATGCGCCGCCAACTATATCATCTTCAGCATTACAACGCTCTATTATTTGGGCTACGCCTTGCTCGTGGCTTATTTCTACTTTGCTATAAAACGTTATGCCGACAAAAACTTCTTCAGATATGTGTGCGGAAACTGTGGGGCGAAAATGAAGAGGAAAGGACGATGTGAGAAATGCGGGGCGATAAATGACTAAAAATAACGTATAATGGACGTATAATTTTTCAAACGCATATTTTTGACGTTAAAATTATACGTCAATTATATGATTGAAATATTACACGTCCATTACACGACTGATTTATTAAACGACTACAACACAAACGATGCCCCATAAACCAGCAACAGATACCTAATGAACTTTCCGATGCTGATGCTTGTGATTGAGATGACGATGTTTGCCTTCATCAATCCGAGCAATATCGTTATGGCACTTCCAAGAATTGGCAGGAATGCGAAGAATCCCATCCAGGCTCCACGGCCACCCACAAAACGCTGCGCCTTGTCGAGGCTTTCTTTCTTGACGTGCAGATAGCGTTCTATCCACTCAAGACGTCCCATACGCCCGATGCCATAGTTGAACATTGAGCCGAGCACATTGCCGATAGTGCCATAGACGATAAGAGGCAAAGGGTCGAGACCAGCAGCCTGCAAACCCACCATCACAGCCTCACTACTAAAAGGGAAAAAGCTGCCCGCAAAGAAAGCGGATACGAGCATTCCCCAATAACCCCAGTCAATCAGAAAATTCAGAATGGCATCCATAGGTTGACACAAGTTATTATTAATGCCACCACAAGCATTACGTAGAACGAAATGTTTGTTATGAACGTATTGGTGAGAGCTATATAATGGCCTATCATTGGCGACGTGCTGACGATGAGCAACGCAAGGAGATAGTCGATATGCTGGGGCTGGAGAATCATGAAGACTATTGCAGCCAAGGCTAATACCGAGAATATCTCAAACAACATTCGTGTGCGAATCTTGTCCTTGTAGTTGTTCAGACGGAAATGTATCATGCCCACCACAGCCAGAATGGCCACATAGGCTGCCGTCAAGATATGCGACACTGGCATGTCCATCCATCCGAGCACGGGCCCAAACTGGGCTATCTGCAAGAAATGGTCGAGCAAGGAGTCAACATCGTCGATGTAGAGATAATAGGCCACCATAAACCAATAAGGCACCAACAAACCGAACAACGACGACACGAAAGCACGGAAACTGCGCACCATAAGATTGGTGCAAAGCAGAACCCACACCAAGGGCACAAAGAATAGTATCTGAACAAACATTGTGCTCGCTATGCCCAACATCAGGAAGGCATAAAACACACGACCCATGGCTCTATTATCTTGATACGCGCTAAAAAGGAACAGATAGAAAGCTATGAAACATGCCTGAACTATGCCACAACGAACGTCTACAACAAGGTATTGCGACATTACCGCCAACACAAGAAACGAGCACGACACCATACGGCTGTAGATGCGTATGAGGGCGTTGACATTGTTCAGCTCCATCATCAAGAACGACGACACGGCAAGCAACACAAACTGCACCCACAACTGCTCGGTGAACAATCCTCCAAGAGCACACACGGCAAAGGCATAGACTCCTGTCACGGGCAAGGCTATGCGACTCTCGGCTACACGGTTTTGAAATCTCTTTACTATCATTTATGGATTGATTAAATCGAAATATTTAACTTTCGCAAGTAGCCAATAGACTTTATGTTGAATACTTAGCAGCAAAGCATTTGGCTTGAAATTCTCCAACTTCTTATATTTCGTTAAATTCTACACTTGCGAAAATATAAGGATGATATAGGACTTAAAAAAACTAAGAACTAAAAATCATGACTTGCCTTATTGCGCCTTTCAGCTGCAAAACCATAATTCTTAGTCCTTAGTTCTATTCTGCTCACCCTAAGCCAGCATCACTCCGAACATCGGATGAGCCTGTTTTTTTCTTACAAGTCCTGACCAATGTCGCGACGGAAGTACTTGCCCTCGAACTCAATCTTGCGGGCTTCCTCAAACGACTTAGCAAGAGCCTCAGCCTTGTCCTTGCCATAAGAGCTGACAGCAATCACACGACCGCCATTGGTCACTACGTTGCCATCCTTCATGGCTGTGCCTGAGTGGAACACAACAGAACCTTCCACCTTGTCGAGACCATCAATTACGAAGCCTTTCTTGTAGGCCTCGGGATAGCCACCGCTCACGAGCATCACGCAAACAGCTGCGCGTGGGTCGAACTCAATCGTACGCTTGTCGAGGTCGCCAGCGGCTACTCCCTCAAAGAGGTCCATGATGTCGCTCTTAAGGCGAAGCATCACGCTCTCGGTCTCGGGGTCGCCCATACGGCAGTTGTACTCGATAACCATTGGCTCGCCCTCGACATTGATGAGTCCGAAGAAGATAAAGCCCTTGTAGTCGATGCCTTCCTCGGCGAGTCCGTCTACTGTAGGACGGATGATGCGGTCGTCAACCTTCTTCATCCAAGCCTCATCGGCAAAAGGAACTGGAGTAACGCTACCCATACCGCCTGTGTTCAAACCGGTATCATGCTCGCCAATGCGCTTATAGTCCTTAGCCTCGGGCAGAATCTTGTAGTTCTTGCCGTCGGTCAACACAAATACTGAGCACTCTATGCCGCTGAGGAACTCCTCGATAACGACACGTGCCGAAGCATTACCAAACATTCCACCAAGCATATCCTTGAGTTCCTTCTTTGCCTCCTCAAGAGTGGGGACGATAAGCACGCCCTTGCCTGCACACAAACCGTCGGCCTTGAGCACGTAAGGAGCCTTGAGAGTCTCAAGGAACTTGAGTCCCTCATCGAGTGTCGTGCCGTCGAATGTCTCATACTTGGCTGTGGGGATGTTGTGGCGCATCATGAAACGCTTGGCAAAATCCTTGCTGCCTTCAAGCACGGCACCAGCCTTTGACGGACCAATAACCGGAATATTCTTGGTGCGCTCGTCGTTGCGGAAGTCGTCATAAACTCCCTTCACCAATGGGTCTTCAGGACCAACCACCACCATGTCGACGCCATTCTCAACGCAGAACTGCTTCAAAGCCTCGAAGTCATCGGCCTTGATAGCCACATTCTCGCCTACCTCTGCCGTTCCGGCGTTACCGGGAGCAATGAAAAGTTTTTCACACTTGTCGCTCTGAGCGATCTTCCATGCCAAGGCGTGCTCTCTGCCGCCGCTTCCCAACAAAAGAACTTTCATCTCTTATATTGTTTTTATGTTAAACAGTAGCCCCACCCACTTACCCCTCCCCCCGCAGGGAGGGGATAAGTGGAATGTGTTGCCGCTTGAGTTTTTTGATATTAATTATGTTTGGCCTTACTTCAAATAGTCAAAGAAATACTGGCTTATGCGCTCATGCAAATGAGTGCTCTGGTGTCCACGCATATTGTGCGGCTCGCCCGGATAGACGAAGAAGTCTGGCTGTGTGCCAGCTGCAATACAAGCCTTGATGAATGTGAGGCAATGCTGCGGCACTACAGTAGCGTCGTTGTCGCCTGTGATAATCTGCAACTTGCCCTTGAGGTCCTTGGCCTTGTAGAGCAACGATGTCTTCTTGTAGCCCTCGGGGTTGGTCTGAGGAGTGTCCATATAGCGTTCGCCATACATCACCTCGTACCAATGCCAGTCGATAACCGGACCGCCTGCCACGCCAACCTTGAACACGTCTGGATAGTTGGTCATGAGCGAGATGGTCATGAATCCGCCGAAGCTCCAGCCGTGCACACCAATGCGGTCTGCATCAACGTAGGGAAGGCTCTTCAGGTATTCCACACCCTTCATCTGGTCCTTCATCTCCTCCTGGCCGAGCTGACGGAATGTAGCCTGCTCAAACGCCTTGCCACGGTTCTCCGAACCACGGTTGTCGAGAATGAAGAGCAGATAGCCGTTCTGCGCCATATAGGTCTCCCATGAGCGTGAGGAGTAGTGCCAGCGTGCGTCAACGTTATGGGCATGAGGACCACCGTATACATATACTATAGTAGGATACTTCTTCTTGGGGTCGAAGTTTGTAGGCTTCACCATGCGCCAGTATAGGTCGGTCTCGCCGTCGGCTGCCTTAACAGTTCCGCAAGAATACTCTGGCACATTATATCCCTTCCAAGGGTCCTCGGCACGGAAATAGCTGAACTTCTTGCCATTCTCCGTGTTCACAATAGCGATGTTGTTGGGCACATTAGGCGAAGAGTATTTGTCGAAGATGAACGCTCCACTCTCGCTCAGCATACCATTGTGCCATCCGTCGCCAGTCTCGTCAACACGTGTGCGCTTGCCAGTCTTCACATCCACGGCAAAGAGGTTGCGCTGTATTGGACTAATCTCGTTGGAAGCGATGATGATGCTTTTGCGCTTGGTGTTGAAGCCGAGCACGTCAAGAACCACCCACTTGCCCTGAGTGAGCTGCTTTATTTCGAGCGACTCTGTGTTGTGAGCCATGCGGCTGCCGTGCTTGCCGAGAGTGCAGAGGTAGAGGTGGTTGTAGCCATCCTTCTGGCTCTGCATAATGAACTGGCTATTGTCCCAAGGCAAGAACACGATAGGATGCTGCGGCTCAACATATTTCTCGTCGGTCTCGCGATAGAGCTCGCCTGTCTTCTCGCCTGTTGTGGCGTCGTAGCTCACGAGGCGGCAGTCGTTCTGGTCGCGGTTAAGCTCGAACATATAGATGGTCTTGTCGTCCGGGCTCCATGAGATATTTGTGAAATAGCGGTCCTTCGGGTCGCCTGCCTTCAAATAAACTGTCTTGCCCGTAGCCGAGTCGAACACGCCTACAGTAACCTCGTGCGAGGTCTCGCCAGTCATAGGATATTTGTCGGGAGCTGCTATTGCGCTGCAAGTCTGAGTTTCAGGATGATTGAAATAGTCAATCTCAGGAATCGTCACCTGCGGATAATCCACCACCATCGACTGGTCCATGCGGTAGAAAGCGAGCTTTGTGCCGTCGTTGCTGAAGAATGTGCCTTTGTGGATGCCAAACTCATCACGGTGAACACTCTGTCCGTAGACTATCTCGCGTGAGCCATCCTTAGAGAGCTGCCACTCCTTCATGCCAAGACGCAAGAAGAGGTTCTTGCCACGGAGAATGGCCATAGCCCCACTCTTGTTGTTGCTCTCAAGCAGGTTGTCGCCATCGGCTATCTCTGTCTCGCTCACGAGGCTGTGCTTCTTGAAGTCAACGGTATATATGTTAGCTCCGTCGCGCAAAACCACCACCGACTTGTCGGCATATGGGAACTGAGCGCCACCAAGCGAGTTCACCTTTATTGAACGTGTAGGAGCAATCCACTGGTTCACCTCGCTCTTGTCGAAGAGCTTTGTCTCCTTACCGTTGGTTTTGTTCACGAGATAGCAGGCATCGCCCTCAAGACGCACCAGCTGGTCGCCCCACCATGTGCAGTAGCGCGACTGCGGAATCATATTGTGGTAATTGTGTCCACCGAAGTTCAAGTCTTCAAGGGTGAACTCCTTCAGCTGCTGCGCACCCACAGTGAGCGACGCCATCAAGCCAAAGAGCAGAGTTGATAGATACTTAATCTTCATCGTCAAATTTATTTTTACTGAAACCTTTGCCACCCTTACGGTCGCCTTTAAATCCCTTGCCAAAGCCCTTGTCGTCGCGTCCGCGTGAGAACGACTTATCGTCGCGCTTGCCTCCGAACGACTTGCCTCCGCGCTTGCCAAACGATTTGTCGTCGTCGCGGTCGAAACGTTTGCCGCCAAACGACTTGCCGCCACGCTTTCCGCCTTCGTTGTCGTCGCGGTCCTTGCGGCGTTCCATCGAGCGGAACTTGAACGAGCGGATGTCTGCCTCTGCATTCTCAGCGTCCTCGTCGAGACGCTTCTTGAACTCGCGGTTCTTCTTGAAGCGATGCTTCTCGGCCATCTGGCGCTTCTCCTCTTCGGTCTTCACAACTCCACCCTCCTGACGGAATTCCTTCATTGTGCCGTCGAAGATACTATACTTGCGGAACTCACACTCCAACGAGCCGTTGAACACCGGAATCTTGATAGACGGCTTCAAGCCGATAGCCTCGAAGCACTCCTGACGATAGCTCAGCACCCAAGCCTCGTTGCCCATGAAGGCGTGCTTCAGGCGCTCGCCTATCATCTTGTAGGTGTTGAGCAGGTTGGGAGTAGAGATACGCTCGCCATAAGGAGGATTCACCACGATGATGCTCTTTTCAGCAGGTTTGGTGAAGTCCTTGAAGTCGGCACACTCAATAGTAATGTCCTTTGTCAAGCCAGCGGCACGCACATTAAGGCGGGCTGTGTTCACGGCCTTCATGTCGATGTCGTAGCCATATATATGATGAGTGAACTCACGCTCCTGCGAGTCGTCGTTGTAGATAGAGTCGAACAGCTCAGCATCGAAGTCGGGCCACTTCTCGAAAGCGAACTCCTTGCGGAACACACCCGGGCTCATATTGTGGGCTATGAGGGCAGCCTCGATGGCGAGAGTGCCCGAACCACACATTGGGTCGATGAAGTCGGTCTCGCCATGCCAGCCTGTCATGAGAATCATGCCTGCTGCAAGCACCTCGTTGAGCGGAGCCTCAACCGACTCCTGACGGTAGCCACGGCGGTGGAGCGACTCGCCACTTGAGTCGAGCGACAATGTGGCAGCTGTCTCTGCAATATGAATATTCAGACGGATATCAGGGTTGCTCACCGAGATGTTAGGACGAGTGCCTGTCTTCTCGCGGAACTGGTCGACAATAGCGTCCTTCACCTTGTAAGTAACAAATCGCGAGTTGCGGAATTCCTCCGAGTAGACCACCGAGTCTACCGAGAAAGTCTTGCCCTTCTCGATGTACTGGCTCCAGTCGATTTTCTTGATTTCCTCATACACATCATCGGCTGATGCAGCCTTGAAACTAGCGATAGGCTTAAGGATGCGAATGGCTGTGTGAAGCTGGAAATTAGCACGATACATCATTTCCTTGTCGCCAGTGAACGATACCATTCTTCGTCCTATCTGCACATTGTTGGCACCCATCTGGGTGAGTTCCTTTGCCAAGACGGGCTCCAGGCCCATGAATGTCTTGGCTATCAGTTCAAATTCATTCATCTTTTTGATAAGCAATTATATATTTTTTCTTTGTTTATTCAAGTTTTTTGTTCGAAATGAGTCCTGCCTGTATCTGTTGGCACAAGAGATGATAGAGACGCTCCACGTCAACACCAATATGATAATGAAGGGTTTGCAAATTTACCGACGAGTTGCCGTAATATCCAGGAAAAAGGATAGCTCTTGACAACGCCACTATCTCTTCGAGGACTGTCCCCGAAGGCAATGGATTGCCGTCACGATGCGGATGAAACAAGCCCTTAAACGATTGGGGCTCAGACAACTTGTCCACCGTTGAGGTGAGCGTTTGTGTCAAAGATTTGTCACTCATCTGTTTCCTTTGTATGTTCAAAAAGAGGTGTGCCGGCTTTGCAAACGCACGGCACTTATAATATTAAAACGTTTTAGACCACAAAATTACAAATAAATATCTACAAACAAACAGAAATCAGCAATTTATTGCGATTTTGGCGAAATAAAATTCTCTTGTCGCCCTGCAACTAAAATTTTGCTATGGCTTTTATTTCTATCTTCAACGCCCCCGCATTTTCCACTCTTGCCGAAATGCCACACGCTCGTTTCCCCGTATATTCTCCCATGTCGCGCATTATCTGACAGCAGATAAGGAAGTCGACATCAGGTGTTTGTGGCGAGAAGAGCACAGAAGGCGAACTGGCCACAGCTGCCACCAACTGAGGATTGTTCACAACAACATTTATCATAACGTATCCATCTGCCAACGGTATGCGCTCCACAGCCAATGGCTTGCCTTGGTTTTTCTTTTTCAGCAAGCCAAACAGATAGTGCATAGTGAAGCTGGGCGAAGATAGTGCGCCTGCCCCCTGCAATATGTTGTAGGCCTGTGATATAAGCGTGGTGTAGAGCATTTGATAATAGCGTGTTATCTCGCCAAGCGATCGCACATTCTCCTCGTTGTCGCCGTCAGCCACAAGCTGTTTCAAGCGCGAGGGGTAGTACATCGTCTCGTGCTTAAGCGACGAGAGGCAGTTGTCGAGCACATTGTTCGACACATACAGTCGGTCTATGCTCATCTGCACCCTGCGGCACTCCTCACACGCAAGCTCCTTGTTTCGCAACAGTTGGGTCGTCTTCTCAACGTCCTCAGCTACGGCGTTGTTGATGTCTGCCATAAGTTGACCCAGCTCAACCGAGAACGAAGACTTACCCACAATTTTGCTTTCAGGCGTAGCTTTGTTCCACACGCGTCTTATGGCTTCAAGCATGTCTCCCGACTCCATGTCGTCGGCCATGAGAATGCCGTTCACCTCGTTTATCCTATCCACATACAAGTGATAGTTCATCCTGCGGCGATAGTAAAGCAGATAATAAGCCGGGAACACAGCCAAGAGCAATGCCACAAGTATTATTACAGCGATGTTGCGGTTGCTCTCTGCACCCTGCATATTGCGCACATACGACGGGAGCGTATTATCGGCACTACACATACGGAAGAGCTGCGTATAGACGGCATTGTTGTAGGAATACAAATCCCAACGATGTAGGGCAAGGGCAGCCACGGCAGTCTCGTTGCGCACGTCGAGGATGATGTTGAAATCTATGTCCAAACTGTCACGAAACCAAGTTAGCTCTGCTGCCTTAGCCGGATAGTCGCCACTGATAGTGAGCAGGCGTGGGCTATTTTTCCCCGTCTTTTTTAGCGACACACATGCCGCATTGAGACATTGCAGACAGCTGTCGGCAAACGCTACCGTCTTACGGTAAGAGCCGTTGACATTAGAGTAATAGGCACTATCAGCATAGGCATTGGCACGGGTCATCAACTCCTTGAAACCAAAGGCAGAGGAAGACGAAGCCACGGCAGAAACCTTTGCTGCAGAAGCTCTGACAGAAGCCACTGCCCCACTATTTCCCCCTACAGCAAGAAGCAAGGCCAAAAGCACTCGCACCACTCCCTTAGGCAAGCGGAAGAAGAAGCGGCTGCCACGTTCCTCCTCGCTCTCCGCGCCTATGCTGCACACATTGAATATGGCACTCAGCTTGCGGTATTTCTCTATTATTCCCTTGCAGTTGACGAGTCCGAATCCATGTCCTCCCTCCACTGTAGTGTTGTTGCCATCCACCACCTGTCGTTTGAACACATTGCGTGTCTGCTCCTCAGTCATGCCGCATCCTGTGTCCTCCACATAAATCTCCACACAGTCATCTTTCACTTCAGCCCCCACAGCCACTGTTCCCTTCTTTGGCGTGTAGCGCCGGGCGTTGCTCAGCATGGTGTTGAGCATGAAGAGCGTCAGGATGCGGTCGGCCTTCACCACCGCGTCCGTGTCCTCCACCTGCAGTTTTATGCCCGCCATGCGGAAGCTCTCCTGATTCTGCCTTACCGAGGCAAAGAGGTCGGCAAGAGCGAAACTTGCTATATGCAGCTGAAAGTCGCCCTGCCGCAGTTGTATCCAATGCGTGAGCTGACGGTTGCAACCGTCAATGGAGTCGGCAAGTTGCGAGATATATGCAAATCGTGAGTCGCGCACGTCCTGTTCGTCAGTCTTCGCCTCAAGGCATTTCACCTCATGCAGCATTCGTCCCACAAGCGGCGTGACGGTAGAAGCAAGCCACACCTTGGCTCTCTGCTCAACATTCCGTTCGCGCATACGCTCAAGCTTACGCTTGCGCACAGAATTTTCCTCCTCACTCTCCTCTATCTCGTCCTCAATGTCGACATAGGCCGAATCGCGCTTCTTCTTCCATTCGTTAAAAGGCTCACGCAACTCATCCATCGAAGGCATACCGCTGCGCTTGTTGCGCCAATAGCCAAAGTAGACGAGCATTGCCACCACTACAATGATAAGCAAAATTACAGCCACTATCATCAAGTCGAGCTGCTGCAGCGAATCGTTGAGCTGTTCGGCACGCGCCTCAAGAAAGCGGTCCTGTCGGGTGCGTTCCTGCATGTCGAGATAGATGTTGCGGTTGTAGTCGCTCTGTGGTTTGTTGTCCATAGCCGAATAAACTATGCTCATCTGCTCGCGCACGGAAGCCACAAGGTCGGGGGCTGCGTTCACAGCAGTATCCTTGCTAAGGGCGTTCTCCAGGCAAACGAGTGCCGACTGGTAGTCGTCTATCGAAATGTAGGCTTCTGACAGCGTTCGCCAAGCTCCTGCCGTCTGATAAACGTCGCCATACTGCTCAAACAAGGCAAGAGCCCTCTGCGCAAGATTGCCACCAAGCAAGCTGTCGGGCATCTGATCGACATTCAGGAAGTCGAACTCCTGGAAATTATCGCTCATCAGCCTGCGTCGGTCGGCCAGCACTTGCAGATGCTCGCTTATGGCCTGCAACGAGTTGGCCTCCCAAAACACGTAGCGGTATTGTCGCGAGAGCAGATAGCAACGCATTAGATACTCAAACTCCCTTTGCATCAGCTCGGCGTGCGACGAGGCCGTGAGCATTCCACCCGAACCTACATTATAATAATAGGCAAGCAACTGGGCCGTGTCCTTTACAATTGGTCCCTCGGGGTCGATTTGCATCAACGCCTTTGCCGACTTTGCCCTCTGTCCCACATAATATAGATAGGTGGATAACACCACCGAATATTCCGAACGTGCATACACCGCCCTGCGCATCTGTCGCGGCGAGAATAGGTTCTCGTCCTCGCTGATGCGGTCCATGCAGGTATTGGCCTTCTCGCGGTAGTGGTAGAAGTTCTTGCTGTCGGAACGTCGTTGGCATAGTCTCATGCGCTGCACATTGCCCACAAGCAGCTCTATCTGGTTGTCGGTGGCAGCTGCCACCTCGTTGAGCAGCGAGTCGGCTATGGCATATTGCATCTTGGCTATGTTCACGAAGGCAAGATTGTTAAGGGCCTCAGCTCTGCCGTCGGCATAGTTCTCGGCCTTGGCCTCGACAAGTGCCTTCACAGCATAGATGTTTGTGGAGTCGATATTACGATAATGATAACTGTAGGCGGCGTCGTTGAGCCGATTGACAAGTGCATGGTCGGTCTTCTGCCCGCAACCTAAAGCTGTGAGCAGAACAAGAGCCGAAAGATATATACGCAGCAACATGTGGCGCGTGGGATTATTGCGCATGGGATTAATGATTGTCATACTGTTTGTTATATATCACAAAGTTAAGCATAAAAAACGCAACCGCCACACTATTCCTAAAACAAAATGCACGAATGACACAAAAAAAATGCTGTGCTTTCGCACAATTTAAAAATTTTTGTTAACTTTGTAGGCAGTTTTCATACAAACTTGAAATACAACCAAATATACAAAGAATCTTGTTATTTTTTTAATAGATGGAGAAAATCAGAATCAAAGACATCGCAGAGAGAGCGGGCGTGTCGGTAGGAACCGTCGACCGCGTGCTGCACAATCGCCCCAACGTCTCGAAGCCTGCACGCGAGAAAGTGGAGGCTGCCCTTAAGGACATGAACTATCAGCCCAACGTTTATGCAAGCGCATTGGCCTACAACAAGTCCTATGTGTTTTACATGCTCCTGCCCCAGCATGAGTCGGAGGCTTATTGGGAGGAAGTGGAGCAAGGCGTGAGAAAGGCCGTGGAAACACGACGCGACTTCCACATCGACGTGAAGCTTGTCTACTATGAGCGTTTCAACAACGAGTCGTTCACCAAGGGCTACACCGAATGCCTCGAAGCCAACCCCAACGGAATCATCATCGTGCCTGCCGGCATCGAGGAGACAAAGGAGTTTACCGACCTCATGCACGAGCGTCAGATTCCTTTCGTCATGCTCGACTCATATATGCCCGACCTCAAGCCTCTCTCTTTCTTCGGACAAGATTCTTTCTGCAGCGGATATTTTGCCGCCAGAATGCTGATGCTCATCGCCTCCAACGAAAAGGAAATCATGCTCTTCAAGCAGATTAAGGACGGACGGGTGACGAGCAAGCAGCAGATGAACCGTGAAGTGGGTTTCCGCCACTACATGCACGACCATTTTCCAAATATCAAGATTACTGAGTTCTGCCTGCCATTCAAGAGCACCCGCAGCGAATACGACAGCATGATACGCGAGTTCTTCGCCACTCATCCCGACGTTCACCATTGCATAACTCTTAACTCCAAGGCTCACATCGTGGGCGAATATCTCCTGCGCAACAACATGCGCGAGGTGCAGATTATGGGCTACGACATGGTGGCTAAGAACGCCGAGTGTCTGCGTCAGGGCAGCGTGTCCTTCCTCATTGCCCAGCACGGCTACCAGCAGGGCTACTGCTGTGTTGACGCTCTGTTCAAGGCTATTGTGCTGCGCAAAAAGGTGCAGCCGGTCAACTATATGCCCATCGAACTTCTCACCAAGGAGAACGTCGATTTCTATCGCCGCACTCAGCTTTAAAGCACAGGAAGTTTTTAAATAAAAAAATAATTCAAGTTTCGTAAATGACAGAAGTTAAGGAGTTAAAGAGTTGAGGAGTTCTTGCAATGATTTCCTCATCCCATTTAACTCCTTAACTTCTGTGAGTTTTCGAAAGTTCACACAAAAATATGACAAACAACAAGAAAGGACTCACGGCTCTCAGTCCACTCCTCTTCTTCCTCGCCATCTATCTCGCCACATCCATCATCTCGGGCGACTTCTACTCCATCCCCATCAGCGTGGCTTTCATGCTGTCGAGCATCTATGCCGTGGGCATCCACTCCATCGAGCGCGGACTCAAGAAAAGCGTCAATCTGTTCAGCCGCGGGGCAAGTGCACCCAACATCATGCTCATGCTTTGGATATTCATTCTTGCAGGAGCGTTTGCCAACGCTGCCAAGACTATTGGCGCGGTCGACGCCACAGTAAATCTCATGCTGTCGGTTCTTCCCGACAATCTTGTATTGCCCGGACTCTTTCTTGCCACATGCTTCATAAGCCTCTCCATCGGCACAAGCGTTGGCACCATCGTGGCTTTGGTGCCTATCGCCGCAGGCCTGGCTCAGTCCACCGATACGAGCGTTGCTCTCATGACTGCCGTCGTGGTGGGCGGAGCGTTCTTCGGCGACAACCTCTCGTTCATCTCCGACACAACCATTGCCGCCACCAGCACTCAGGGCTGCAGCATGAAGGATAAGTTTAAGGTGAACTTCTTCATCACTCTGCCTGCTGCCGTCATCGTGCTCACTATCTACACCTTCCTGGGTGCCGACCTCCATCCCGCCACAAGCACCCACGGCACCAACATCATCAAGGTTATTCCCTACCTTGCCGTGCTCGCCACAGCCATAGCCGGAATGAACGTCATGGGAGTGCTCGTGATAGGTGTTGCACTCACCGGACTCATTGGCATCCTCTGTGGCGACGTCAACCTCTTCGGATGGTTCCACGCCATGGGCGATGGCATCATGTCGATGGGCGAGCTTATCATCGTCACCATGCTTGCCGGCGGCATGTTTGAGATTGTAAGGGCAAAGGGTGGCATAGAGTTCATCATCGAGAAGATTTCTGCACGCATCCACGGCAAACGCGGAGCGGAGGCTGTTATCGGCTTTCTTGTGGCTGCCATCGACATCTGCACAGCCAACAACACCGTTGCCATCATCTCTGTGGGCAACATAGCCCGAAGAATCAGCGAGCAGTATGGCATCGACAAGCGCAAGGCGGCAAGTATGCTCGACACGTGCTCTTGCTGTATGCAGGGCATCATACCCTACGGCGCACAGATGCTCATGGCATCTGGTCTTGCCAAAGTCAATCCCATCGACATAATGCCTTATCTCTACTATCCCTTTGCACTCATACTGTGCGTGGCTGGAGCTGTGGCGTTCCGCCTGCCGAGGAGATATTCATAACCGTAAACGAACTAAATTATGGACATAATCAAACGTGATTTTCTGAGACTGTTGCGCTCTGGTGCCTTCGGCGAAGAGGACGACGCCATTGAGCCTATGTCCAGATTCAAGTGGGACATTCTGTTCCATGTCGCACAAATACACAATGTGCTTGGCGTACTTTTCAAGGGCATTGCCGACGATAAGAACAAGGGGGGCATACCGCAGGATGTCATCGACAAATACACGTCACTCTTTGCCAACGAGGCTCTTTTGGCGGCTTCCACACCCTCGCGCTCGCTCCTGCTTCTGCCAGACGCAGGACTCTCGCGCATGTGCAACCCGCTACTCAACTCCCGACTGCAGTCGATACGCGAGAAAGAGCCACTGGCTGAGGATGCCTCTATCGAAACTCTCAACATGCTCGACATACTGGTGCAGGCCACCGAGGGAACTATGACTTATGGCCTGTCGTTTGCCAACATCCTGCGCATCGGACTGTTCCTGCGCAACGAGGGCGACAAGGTCGACTTCATTAAACTCGACCACTGGCTCCGCCGACTCAACATCTCACGCATGGCTCAACTCGAAGGCAGCATCCTTATCGAGGTGTTTGGCTTCGACTCCGACGAGCTGCCTTTTGTCAACAACATCGAGCCGAGTGCGCGCAAAATTGCCATGCAGGCACTCACCAAACCTATACGCATCGACATTGAGGAATGGAAGATACAGCAGAAGTCAACCATCTTCCTTGCCAACAACAACAAGGCGATGATGAAGACTGTGCGCAACAGCCTCAAATACTTCTTCTTCTCGCCCATAGAGGCGTCGTCAAATTTCCTGCACAGATTCGCAAGCAGTCTGTCGAATTTGGAAGAATAATAAGAATTTTGAATTTTGAGTTTTGAATTTTAAATTGTGCGCTTTGCGCATTAGGAATTATTCAATTATGAGTTGAGAATTATTAAATCATAATTGTGAATAATTCAAAATCGCCAACGGCGACAAATTTAAAACTCAAAATCCAAATTTTGTAAATGATAAACCCTTCGCTCGTTAATTATAGTTAATCGTATCATTCTTCATACAAGGTTCCATCATTATCTACATTTACATTGCAACAATGTTGATTGTAGAATCATAATAATATAACAGGATAAAAATATGAAGAAAATGAAAACTATTGGCAAGACAGCAGCCATGGCAAGCCTTGCAACCATGGTCCTTGCCTCATGTGCATCAGCCAACAAAGCGCAGAAGCCTGCCGACAACATGCAAGCAACAAAAATGGAGAATAACATGGAAGACCTCGACAACGACTATCTGATATTGTCCGACGAGCAGAATGCTGCCATTGACCACACCAACGCCTTTGCGCTCAATCTCATGCACACTCTCACGGGCATGGAGCCGCAAGTGGTGTCACCGCTCAGCGTAGCCTACCTTATGGGAATGCTTGCCAACGGAGCTAATGGCGACACTCAGAAGGAGATTATGGCGACTCTCAATATGGATGCCAATTCTATCAACAGTCTCAACGAGTCGTATAGGGCGGTCATCAGCATGGCTTCAAAACACGACCGACAGAATACCATCAACATTGCCAACATCATCGCCGCCAACAAGAACATAAGCATCAAACCTGAGTTCGCTAAGCTCGTGGGCGACATGTATAAAGCGGATGTGGAGAGTCTTGACTTCTCGTCGCCAAAGGCGCTAAAGCATATCAACGGTTGGTGCAAGAAGCAGACTGAGGGCATGATTCCCAGTATCATCGACCAGCTTGATCCCAACACCACCTCTATGCTCATGAATGCCATCTACTTCAACGGCACTTGGACCAACAAGTTTGACCCAAATCAGACTAAGGAGGAGAATTTCCGTGGCTACACACGCGATATACGACGCGTGAAGATGATGCACAACGAGCATGAGTTCCAGTACACCGAAAACAACGACTTCGCTGCCGTGCGTCTGCCCTACGGCAACGGAACTTACTCGATGACTGTGATTCTGCCCAACGAGAACAAGTCGGTGTCGGAAATAATCAACGGTCTCGACACGAAGAAGCTACATGAGATGAACGAAAGCATGGAGAAATGTATTGTCGACCTGAAGTTGCCACGCTTCTCCACAACAACAGAGACAAAGCTCAACAACCCTATCGCCAAGCTTGGCGCACCTTCGATGTTCCTGTCCGACAAAGCCGACTTCAGCAATATGTCAGCCACTTCGATGTATGTGTCTGCCATGCTACAGAAGGCTAAGATTGAAGTAAGCGAAGAGGGTACGAAAGCGGCAGCTGTAACAGCAAGCATAATGACGATGTCTGCCTTGCCCGACTTGGAGCCTCGTCGCGTAAGCTTCCATGCCAACCGTCCGTTCATCTACATGATTACTGAGGAAAATACAGGCGCCATATTCTTTATAGGAGAGTATGTTTAGTCAAAGGCGTTTGAGAGTTTTGAGTTTTGAATTTTGAATTATCGCCGTAGGCGATTTTGAGTTTTTCAATTTTGAGTTTTGAGTTTTTCAATTTTGAGTTTTGAGTTTTGAATTTTGAGTTTTGAATTATTCAATTTTGATTTAATAATTCAAAACTCATAATTGAACAATTCCTAATGCGCAAAGCGCACAATTCAAAACTCAAAACTCAAAATTCAAAACTCTAAAAAATTATTCCCACTCAATTGTTGATGGTGGTTTTGACGAGATATCATAGCATACGCGGTTTACACCCTTCACCTTATTGATAATCTCGTTGCTCACCTTTGCCATGAAGTCGTAAGGCAGATGTGCCCAGTCGGCTGTCATAGCGTCGGTAGAGGTAACGGCACGAAGAGCAACCGGATGCTCGTAGGTACGCTCGTCGCCCATAACGCCTACTGAGCGCACGGTAGAGAGCAATACTGTGCCTGCCTGCCAAATCTGGTCGTAGAGCGAAACCTCAATCTCGCCTTCGTGCATGTCGGCAGGAACGCCAGCTGCAAGCACGCGGCGTGCGTCCTCGCCACTCAGCTTCACCTTATACTCGCGCAAGCCGCGGATATAGATGTCGTCGGCATCCTGAAGGATGCGCACCTTCTCGGGAGTGATGTCGCCAAGAATACGCACAGCCAAGCCCGGTCCTGGGAACGGATGGCGTGTGATGAGATGCTCGGGCATTCCCATTGAGCGACCCACACGGCGCACCTCGTCCTTGAACAACCACTTCAACGGCTCGCACAACTGGAGGTTCATTTCCTTAGGCAGACCGCCCACGTTGTGGTGGCTCTTGATCACCTTGCCTGTGATGTTGAGCGACTCGATACGGTCGGGATAGATAGTGCCCTGGGCAAGCCACTTGGCACCTGTCTGCTTCTTAGCCTCGGCGTTGAACACCTCAACAAAGTCGCGGCCAATAATCTTGCGCTTCTCCTCAGGGTCGCTTACGCCAGCCAAATCGGCGAAGAACTTCTCCGAAGCGTCCACGCCAATCACGTTAAGACCGAGGCACTTGTAGTCCTCCATCACGTCGTGGAACTCGTTCTTGCGGAGCATTCCGTGGTCCACGAAGATACATGTGAGGTTGCTGCCAATGGCCTTGTTGAGCAATACGGCTGCAACGCTTGAGTCAACACCACCCGAAAGACCAAGGATCACCTTGTCGTCGCCCAACTGAGCCTTAAGCTCGGCAACGGTTGTCTCAACAAACGAGTCGGCGCTCCAGTCCTGACGGCTTCCGCAGATGTCTACCACGAAGTTCTTCAAGAGCTGTGTGCCCTGCAATGAGTGGAACACCTCTGGATGGAACTGCACAGCCCATACTGGCTGCTTGGTAGATGCATAGGCAGCAAACTTAACGTTGGCTGTAGAGGCGATGCACTTGTAGTCCTCGGGAATAGCTGTGATGGTGTCGCCGTGGCTCATCCACACCTGCGAGTTCTCTACAAATCCCTTGAACAGAGGGTTCTCTGCGTCGAAGTGCTCCAGGTTGGCACGTCCGTACTCACGGGTGTTGGCAGCCTCAACCTTTCCGCCATTGGCGTAGCTGATGAACTGTGCGCCATAGCAGATGCCGAGCACAGGGATACGTCCCACAAACTGGCTCAAGTCCACCTTGAAGGCCTCCTTGTCGTGTACCGAGTAGGGGCTTCCGCTGAGGATAACGCCAATCACGGATGGGTCGTCCTTAGGGAACTTGTTGTAGGGCATAATCTCGCAGAAGGTGTCGAGCTCGCGTACACGACGGCCAATAAGCTGTGTGGTCTGCGAACCGAAATCAAGAATTATAATCTTCTGTTGCATTTGTTAATTAGTTATTTAATTATTAATCTTTCTTCAATTTTATTATTTTTCTCCCATTGATGCAAGAAACTCTTCCGCTTGTACTAACGTGTCGAGTTTTCCAATGTCCATGAGCTTCAGATCGTCTTTGGCGTAACCTATTATATTATGTGTGGCGCACGCCTTGAGATAGAAGTCAATGATACCGAATCGGTCTGGGAAAGAGTCCATCATCTTCAACAGTCGTGGAGAAATCGCGTGTATTCCTGCAAAGGCATACATTCGGCATTCCTTCGGGTTGAGTTCGTGATAAGGGCTTCTCACCTCCCCCGTCTCTATGTTCGTCCATCCCACCAGTCGCATGTCATCGTCAAAGAGCAAATACCGCTTTGTCTTTCGCCAACTCACGAGCAACACAGCATCCACCCCTTCTTCACTCTTCACTCTTCGTTCTTCCCTTACCGAAGCCGCAATGTAGAACTTCTTCAAGTCCACATTGCTCAGAATGTCGACATTATGAATCAGAATAGGAGCATCGGGAGCGAACAGCGGGGCAGCCTTTTTTATTCCTCCTCCTGTCTCAAGCAGTCCGCTTGTTTCGTCGGAGATGCGTATGTCGAGACCGAAGTTATTGTTTTCCTTGAGATAATCGATGATTTGCCCTGCAAAATGATGCACGTTGACTACAATGCGGTCAACACCGGCACGGGCAAGATTTTCTATCACGCGCTTTATCAACGGCTCACCCCCTACCCTCACCAACGCCTTTGGCATAGTGTCGGTGAGCGGTTTAAGGCGTGTGCCCAATCCAGCCGCGAATATCATTGCTTGCATCATAGATGATAGTGTATAAAATATGTTGCCTACAAAATTACTCAAAATCCTGTAAATGGCAAAACAATGTACTAATGTTTTTTATTAAATGTTTGCTCTATGCCTTGTTCCCTATGGCACACATGCACTTCGATGCCGAATTTCTCGTGTATATGCTCCGCAAGGTGTTGTGCCGAGTAGACGCTGCGATGCTGTCCGCCTGTGCATCCGAAGCAGAACATCAGGTCGGTGAATCCGCGCGAGATGTAGCGTTGCACGTGGGCATCGGCAAGCTTGTAGACGCTATCAAGGAAGGTGAGTATCTCGCCATCGTCCTCAAGGAATCGTATTACCGGTTCGTCGAGACCCGTGAGCTTCTTGTAAGGCTCATAGCGTCCGGGGTTGTGGGTGGAGCGGCAGTCGAACACATAGCCGCCACCGTTGCCCGACTCGTCGGCAGGGATTCCCTTGCGATAGGAGAAGCTGAACACGCGCACACGTAGCGGACCCTTGCCGTCGTACTTCGAGAATGTGGCTGGTCCGTCCTGGGGATGAGCCTCATACACGTTGTGGTCGGTGGTCTTGTAGCCATCTGCTCGCGACACGGCGGCTTCCTGAATATGGGCATACTTGGGCAGTTCGGTCAGTCGGCGCAGCATGTCCATCATGTATGGATAAGGGAACACGTCCTCGCCAAGCTTCAGCAGCTCGCGCAGATTGTCCATAGCCGGGGGAATGGAGTCGAGGAAATGCTTCTTGCGCTCGAAATATCCGCGGAACCCATAGGCTCCAAGCACCTGCAGGGTGCGGAAGAGCACAAACAAGCTTAGTCGGCTTGCAAAATGGCGCACGCTGGGCACCTCGGTATACTGGCTCAGAGCCTCGTAGTACTCGCGCAGGAGTTCGCGTCGCAGCTTGTTGGAATAGCGTGCGGAGGCTTGCCATAGGAACGATGCAAGGTCGTAGTAGAAGGGTCCCTTGCGTCCGCCCTGGAAGTCGATGAAGAAGGGGTTGCCATCGGCATCGAGCATCACGTTGCGAGCCTGGAAGTCGCGGTAGAGGAACGAGTCGGTTGGCTCGGAGGTGAGGTCCTTGGCAAACAGACGGAAGTTGGCCTCAAGCTTCAGCTCGTGGAAGTCGAGGTCGGAGGGCTTGAGGAAGCAATACTTGAAGTAGTTGAGGTCGAAGAGCACGCTGTCCTCGTCGAATTCGGGCTGAGGATAGCAGTTCTGCCAGTCGAGTCCGCGCGCTCCACGTATCTGGATGTTAGGCAGTTGGCGTATGGTGCGCTTTAGCAGTTCCTGCTCCTCAAGGTTGTAGCGTCCACCCGCCTCGCGGCCTCCACGTATGGCGTCGTAGAGCGACACAGAGCCAAGGTCGGTCTGCAGATAGCGCAGCCCGTCGTCGCTCACGGCAAGCACGTGCGGCACAGGCAACTGCCTCTGCTCGAAATGCTCAGCCAGATACACAAAGGCGTGGTTCTCGTCGCGGCTTGTGCCCACCACTCCTATCACACTCTGTCCGTCCTCGTCGACAAGACGATAATACTCTCTGTTGCTGCCCGCTCCTGCAAGTCGCGTTGTGCTTGCAGGCTCCGAACCGTGCCATGCTGTGAAAAGATTAATCAGTTTCTCCATTGTCCTGGTCTTTATGAAAATATTGCTTCTCCTTCTTGTCTACCCATTGGTCAAACAGCGTGTTGATTACGAAGAGGAGTATCGCCACGCCTGCCGTGATGCAGAGCGACTTTGTGAGGATGTATGTGCCGCCAATAATGATGATTGACAGCACCAATATCTTTATGTTTAACTGTCGTTTTAGTATTTCCATAATATATATAAGATGTATAAGATGTTTTGTAATACAAAGTTATACAAAATCAAGCAGAAAAACAACAGCCGTGTCTAAAATATATACGGTGTTTTAAATGTTTTTGTCATAACGTTAGACCAATAACCTCCTCTTTACATCACTCCAGATATCGGATAGGCACAAAAAAAATCGGCTGTCTCGCGACATCCGATTCTCAAAAACAAACTACTTAAAAACTAATCTACTAAAACAAATCAAAAAATCTTCGCTACTTTTAGCGTTATTAATTATCTGCTGCAAAATTACAAATAATTTCTATTGCTACAAAGATTTCTTGTTGTTTTTTTCTTTAAAAATCGCAAAAATATTCTTTTAAGTTATAAATTGCATTGTTTAATGTCATTTTGATAGTAGATTGCTACTTCACAGTAGCCGAAAACATCCATTTTACAAGTCTTGTCTCCCTGCCGCTGAACTTTCCCACCGGGAGTTTCAGCACCAGTTTGTTCCATCCCTGGCGCAAGTGTATCTCTATTGGCTCACGCGACACGGCATTCTCGTTGCGCAAAGGCAACTCATTGCTTCGCTCCGTGTTCGTGTTCTGCCATACGGGCGGCTGTATCTCCTCGCCGTTTATCCAGGCACGGCTGCCCTTATAGTCCCATGTGCCCTGGAGCGGCGGCAGGTCGCTCTCCGAACGGCTGTAGTTTTGGAACTCAAGGCTGAGTTTTGCCGTGCGAGCCTTCTTTGAGTAAATCCAGCGTGTGGCGTAAGCCGTATGGTTCTCCTCGGGATTGGCGTAGACTCCAGGCACAAGCGTTCCCCACACATGGCGAAGGTAGAAACCATTGCCCGTGAAGGTGCGCGACTTGTAGGTCTTGCGCTTGTAGGAGAATATTGTGGGATCGTCCACAGGCGACAAGTCGCCATGCAGATACAGCTCAGGAGGGAAGCTGCGCGCCAAGTCACCATCATTAGGGAAGGCGTCGGTAATGCTCCACACTACGTCCGACTGGCGCTCGTAAGAGAAAGGTTCCGAGCTAAGCGTATGAGTCTTGTGCCACAGCATACGGTTCTCAAACTCGGCAAACTCCTTCTTCTGTTCCGGCTCGTCGTCCCATAGCACGGTGCCCTTGCCGTCGAAATAGCAGTTGCCTCCACCTCGCCATGCACGCTCGGCAAGAGTGAGCATGTAGGGATAGAAGAAGTTCTCGTCGAGAAGCTGGCGTGTGTTGTCGATGTTGCGGTCGTTCCAGAACGCCACTATGCAGCCTGCAAGATCATCGCTACCCATTGGCTGGTTGTAGATGCGACTGTTGAAGAGGGCCACGAGGTCAGCATAATTGTCGAAGTGGTTGGCATAGTGGTAGCGGCAGTCGATGGCAGGGATGCCTGGCTGCGCCTTGCCACGGTAGCTCCACAACTGTGTCATGTCTATCTCGCCCTTCTTGTATTTCCATCCCGGGTTCCACGAAATCACCTTCTTGCCCTTTGAACGTACGTAAGCCACCATCTCGGGCACGAATGTGGGGTCGGTAAACTGCACCTCGTCTGTGCCTATATGCAGCCAAGGCACGTCGATGGCATCGCACACCTCGCTTATTATGTCCTTCATGATGCGCTTGCCCTCCTCGGTCTGCATTCCGAAACCGAATGTGCGCTCAAAGGCAGCACTATGTCCCGGCATGTCTATCTCGGGAATGAGCGTCATGTTGTGGGCACGGCAGAAGTCGGCCAGTTCTGCTGCTTGCTTCAGAGTGTAGAACTTGCCCTTGTCGCGCTCCATGTTCTTTGCTGCGTTGAGCTGTGGATAAAGCTTGCTCTCCATGCGCCAAGCCTGGTTCTCGGTCAGGTGCCAATGGAAAGTGTTTATCTTGAAGCGGCTGAGTATTTCTATCTCCTTCTTCAGCTCGTCAAACGGGATGAAACTGCGACCCGTGTCGTGCATGTAGCCACGTATGCGGAAAGCGGGCCAGTCGGTTATCTCACATTGTGGCAGAGTCTTCTTGCCTTTATTGTCGATTGTGAGCTGAGCCAATGTCTGGCGCGCCCAATACAGTCCGCGCTCGGTTGTTGCCTCAACGAGTGTCTCGTTCTGCCCCACTACAATATGATAGGCCTCATCCTGGAATACGGCTCCATTGATGCTACCCACTATCTTTTCCTTTACCGGATTGGCAGCCTTGGCATACTTGCCCGTGTAGACCACCTTCTGTGGCATGGGCAGCAACGCCGGCTCCTGCACAGCCGCCTTGGCAAAGCAGCATAGCAGCGTGAGCAGAAGGGTTGTCAGTAGATTTCGCATGTCCGAATTTTGTTGTTTTTATTTTTATCCTTTTGACAGTATCTCTCTTATCTTGCGCTTGTAGGCCTCCGCATAGGCACGGCAACCCGTGTCGTTGGGATGAGTGCCCTCAATCATGTCGTCCTCGCTCATGTTGATTTCGTTGCTGTGCATATAATATAGGTTGTTTATGCCAGCAGCCTTGAGTTGGAGATAAGCCTGGCGGAATGCCTTGTTGGCACGCGTGTAACGCTCTGCCACGTTGGCGCGGAAGATGCTGTCGGGTATAGGGTGACACTCGTTGAGCAATATCGGAGCCTTGCTAAGGCTGCGCAATTTCTTTACTCCTGCCACGGCGCGACTGATGATTTCCCCCTCCGTGAGGTTCACGCTATTTGGTATTGGGTCGAGCACAAACAGGCGGGCGTCTATCTCTCCCAACATGTCGAATATGCCTGGCTCCATATACGCGCTACCAGAGAAGCCAAGGTTTATCAAGGGATATTCCATCTCGCGCGACACGATGTTGGGTATCGACATACCCGGACGTGAGGGCGAGGCACCATGAATAATCGACGAACCGTACACCACGATAGGACGCTCCTTCGACTGACGGATAAAATGGAAGTCGCTCTTGCTGTCCACTCCCACGGCAAGCCATTTCACTCCGTTGTAGTTGGGCAGATAGAGCGTGTAATCTGTGCCTCGTGCTGTAGGCACGGTCAGGTCGGGGAATGATATTGTCATTGTGTCGCCCACATGACGCCAATTCATGTGGTTGGCTATCCAGTGGAGTTTGCCGTCCTTGGCCTTGCCATAGAGGTCGACACCCGAATGCACAATGCCCGAAAGGTTGAGGGTTCCGAAGTTCTGCGATGTGCACACATACTTCACGCTGATATTGCGTGATGTTGTGGCAAAGCGCACGGTAAGACCGGCGGTCAATGTGGAGTTGCCCCACACCTTCTCGGATACTGTTGCCTTGAAGCGGTCGGGCAGACGGTTGAACGATTTGCCCATCTCCTTGTTCCATGCTCTTCCGCAGATATATGGCTCGTCTGAATCCATCGGATTCATCCATTTTGTCTGTGCGTTTGTTACTGTTGGGAAGCCTAAGATTACGATTGCCAATAGGCGTAATAATGAAGTTATTTTCATTTGTTTGTTGTTTTGATTAGTTTTCGCCTGCAAAATTAATACTTTATAACGAGATAATAAAATATTATCTGTTATAAAGTATTTGTTTTTAAATTATTTTGTCAAGCCAAGGCAATACCAATTCATCCTTGAAGTAATGATTGGGCCCATCCACGTTCACGGCATCGAAATATTCTGTTCTGTCGAGACCTTCGGGCAGGGATTTCACATCCTTACGGTTTTCGGGATTTGCGTATTTTGGATAGTGATGAATCTCCACTCCATCCGGATTGCCGCTTATCTCGTAGGCACGTCTTACGAGGTTTAGGTCGCGGTCGAGTCCTCCTTCTGTGAATATTATCGGTCGTGGGGCAAGCGACGCAACGATATCGGGGAAGTTGAAGTAGTTCCAGAAACGGGGTATCAAATGGCGTATGGAGTTGGGGAATGGGCGGCGTCCTCTCTTGTCGGGAGCCGTCATCACCACAGCCCTCTCCTGTGTCTGGCAAAGGAAGTCGTTATACACAAAGGCGTATATCGACTTATCCATCACTCCAAGAACCATCAGCGGCTCTGTGCCAAGCGAGAATCCGCTCACCACGATGCGGTCACGACGTATCGACGGTTGCTCCTTCATCCATTCCAACACTTGCTTGTTGAGATAGGAGGTGTAGCCAAGCCAGCTCCAGCCTAATTCCAACAGAATGCGCGAGGGAGTGTCGTAGTCATAACCCACTCCTGCCAGACGCTCAAGGTCGGAGGCTTCGCCCGAACAGGCGTTGTCCACAGCTACGGCTATATAGCCATGACGCACAATATTCAAAGCCATTGCTGCGTGTGGATTCTTCACTTCTATCTCTCCTGTGAGATGCTCCTTTGCCATTCCCGATCCAGGAATGCAGAGCACAGCAGGAATGGCTCCCTTCTTGCCGTCGGGCACCATCACCTTAAACCCTGTCACGCAGCCTTCCAAAGGATAAGCCTCCCATGTCTCCAGACGGTAGCCGTCCTTCTGCTCCACCAACACACGCTTGGGTTTGGGCATGTTTTGAGCCTTGGGGTGGCACATTATCGTTTCCATCGCTGTGCGCACACGCTCGCGCCACGAAGCAAACTGCTCGCGGCTGAAGTCTGGATTGAAAGCACATTCAGGAGTCGTATTCTTTAGCATGTTGTGAACCACTCCGTATGTGCTGACAAACCGTCCATCTGGACGGTCTGTTGTCACTACCCTATGCTGTTGAGGGTCGAATGTGGTTTGCGAAAATACAAGGTTAGCATTTACTAATATGGTAAAAGCTATAAGAATCTGTTTCATCTGTATAAGCAATTACCTTATTTGCTCGTATCGTCAATTGCAATACTTTTTACAGTAATATCATTAATTGACACATTAGGTTTGTTTATTACTACAAAAGCTCCTACTGCAGATATACAAGAAGACAACTTATTTGAATAATAAAGCTCTACAACATATTTCTTACCTTGTTTCTCAACTTTGCAGTCTTTCAATTCAACGAGATAAGAATGAAAATGTTGCGCGAACACCAATGTCTGTTTACTCCAATCCACACTTGGAACTGCATCCAAAGGATTTTTCGTATTATCTGATGATGGATACTGATAATCATCACAGAATACCTTCCATTCAGCTTCCGAATGGTAGCAAGCTACTGTATCGGTATTCCATTTTGACTCTGGATTTTTCAAATCCATACCATTTTCACCAACTTTCACTATACTGCTGATTTCCTCTCCAACAGTCAAGTTGTACTGATCATCGGAATCAGAAGAACATGATGACATTAAGCCAACACACGCTAAAAGGGATGCAAAAAAATACTTTTTCATAATTTCGGGTTTTTGTTTAAGGATTTCTTTTTGCAAAGATAAGTATTATTTTAGTATGACGCATGTATTTAACAAAAAAATGCGCCACGATGGGCTTGGCATTTGGCTTAAAGCCAAATTTATTGCCCAATCCATCATGACGCACTATAATGCTTTTAATAACCAGGGTTCTGCTGGTCAGCCAGTTCCGCATCTGAGCCCAACAAGCCCTTGTCGAGAGGCCAAAGGAGCAAGTGCTCATCCTGAGTTGTTCCGTTCAGCACAGGAACATTTGTCTCAACAATGTTGCCATTGATGTCAACCATCCATGGGTTGTTAGCTGTGTCAAGACCGAAGCCAAGACATCCCTCAGGCTGGAATACGAAGTGATCCTTCTGTGTGCCACCCTTAACGGTTGTCAGACGGCGGAGGTTCCACCAGCGCTGACCCTCAGCTACGAACTCCTTGTCCCACTCACGCATAAGAGCGGTCTCGTTGGCCTTGAAGTCGCCTGCCTTGTAGCCATAAACGTTCTCATCCCAGTTGTCACCGTAAGCACGCTCACGCACCTTGTTGATGTACTTGACTACAACTGCGTTGTCGCCTGCATAGTTGGCACATTCAGCGGCATAGAGATAAGCCATAGCCAGACGATAGATAGGCATATCAACAACCATCTGATAGGTAGTGCTACCACTTGGTATTGACGGACGGAACTTGCAAACGAATGCACCAGCCAACTTATGCACGCCGTCCTTCGGGTCGAAGTTGTCAAGATAGTTAATGCCTTTGTCGCGCTCCTCCTGAGTGAGGTTCCACTGCGGATAGAACATATTCACACGTGAATCGTTCTCGTCAAACTGATAGTAAAGAGAGTTCTTGTAAGTGTAACGGCAAGGACCGAAGCTACACTTATCCCAAATCTCAACATTAGCAGCCTTACCAGTCTCCTTGTCGTACCACTGACCGAAGCGGTTGGCTACACCCTTAACGTGTCCCCAGCCTTCCTGGTCCATATTGCTCCAATAGTTGAGGTATGAAGTACCTGTAGTTCTCGCCCAAAGCAACTGGAAAGGAGGAACATTATAGTAAGAACCGTCGTTCTCGCTGCTATAGCATACGCTGAATATCGACTCCTTGTTGTGAGGTGTTGTCCACACGCTGTAGAAATCATCCTGCAGGTCGAAGCCATAGTTGTTTATCACGTTGTTGAAGTAGGTGGCAGCTGTAGCCACGTCAGCAGCATTAGCCTTGTGGTCGCCTGTTTCAACCTTACCTGACCAAAGATAAACCTCACCAGCAAGCATCTCTGTGGCAGCCTTTGTCCAGTAGTAGTCCTTGCTTGAGCTCTTGTATACATAGTCGGTCTTGGCGAAGTACTCCAACGAAGTCTTGATGTCTTCCTTAATCTGATTCAAGGTCTCTTCGGCAGTACTTCTGCCCTTGTAGAGCAGAGTTGCCTCATAGTTACCAAGGATAACATCAGGCTCGACGCGCAATACTACGCCACCATACATACGATACATCTGGAAATATGAGAATGCACGATAGCCGTATGCCATACCGAGCAGTCCGTTCTTCACCTTGTCGCTGAGCACGCTGGTATTGTTGCAGCGATAGATAAGCTCGTTGATGTTGGCAATGAAGCCGTAGTAGCCACCGAAAGTGCTGAACTGCGGATGATCAGCATCATAGATGTTCTGTAAAGGCTCACTGTTAAGAATACCAGAGCCGTCGATTGTAGCCATTTCGAACACTCCCGAACGCAATTCGCCTGCATAGAACAGCACGTTTGAAGCATTGGCTGAGCGGAACTGATTTGAAATGGCAGTGATGAATCCTTCAAACTCAGTCTGGCTTCCCCAGAACGAGTTGGCACTGAAGTTGTCGATAGGCTTATAGTCGAGATTACAAGATGTGGTCAACACGCTTGCTCCCGTCATAAGTCCAATTGCCAAAGTCTTTATATATTTGTTCATATCTTATATCTTAATTTAAATATAGTGTGTAACCATTTTTAGAATGTGACATTAAGTCCGAAAAGCAATGTACGTGGCACGTTGTATGTACCACCCCAACCTGCTGTGTTACCGCTTGTATAAGTGGTATGGTCAGGCAATGGAATTGTACATGACTTGATATAGCCAAGGTTCTGACCAGTTACCGACACTGTTATACCCTGGCAAGCCAACTTCTGACAGATGCTCTTTGGCAGAACGTAAGAGAGCTGCAACTCGCGGCAAGCCAGATAGCTACCGTTCTGTGTGAAGAACGAGTTGGTACGGATGTAGTTGTCGGTACCATACTGCGAAGCCCATACCACGCGCGGATATTTAGCACCAGGATTGTCAGGTGTCCATGTGTCGCGTACTGCGTCGTTGAATGCCATTGCGCCCTGACCCTCACCAAGCCAGAAGGCAATATTAGAGTCATACACCTGGAAGTCGAAGCCCATGTCGAAGCGTGCGTAGAGCGACAGACCCTTCCATGTCAATGTGGTATTGAAACCACCAGTCCACTTCGGAGTAAGGTTGCCTAGCACCTTGCGGTCCTTTGCCTCTACCCAGTTGTCACCATTGCGGTCCTCATAGATAAAGTCACCAGGCATAAGCTGTACAAGGTTAGTGTAGCCCATTGCCAACAGACGCTGACGACCAGCCTCATTGGCGTATACAGCAGCACCATTAGATACACCTGTATCAATATAATCACCAAGAGCATCGATATCAGCCTGCGAACGTGCCATCTTAACCACGCCGTAACCTACGAAGCTACCCGGAGTCTGACCTTCCTGATAGCCGCCTACATAGTGAGTCTCGTCGCCATTGCCTGTGTACACCTCTGAACCTCCCTGACGGTTGTTTTGCAAACCGTTCTCTGGCAACTTAACGATAGTGTTCTTATTGTAGGTGATGTTGGCGTTAAATGTCCACTGGAAATCGCGTGTGCGCAGCAGAGTGCCCTGCAAGTCGAACTCTATACCAGCATTGCGATACTGTCCGTTGTTATATGTAACGGTAGAGAAGCCGGTTGTTCTTGGCAATGACAAAGCTGAATACTTATCCATTGTCAGACGGTTATAGTAAGTCAAGCCGAGGTTGAAGCGGTTGTTGAGGAAACCGAGGTCAAGACCTACTTCTGCTGTACGTGTCTTCTCCCACTTCAGGTTCGGGTTAGGCAGTGTGCTTACGCGGTAGCCGTATACGCCGTCATACTTATAGGCACTATATGAACCCTGAAGGGTGTAGTAGCCAAGATATGAGCTGTTGATAGTGGCGTTCATACCATAAGAGGCACGCAACTTACCATAGTTGATGATGTTCTCCATGCCAAGCTTGTTCCAGAAGTTCTCCTTGCTGAACACCCAACCGCCTGATACGCCAGGGAATGTACCCCACTTGTTGTTAACCAGTCGTGAGTAACCATCGGCACGGAATGTTGCTGCAAAGAGATACTTGTCCATATAGTCGTACTCTGCACGGCCGAAGTAAGAGAGCAAAGCCTCCTCGTTATGGAACGAGCTCATACTGCGTGACTGAACGTCAGCATCATTCTGGGTAAGACCGAGACCAGGGAAATAGCCCGTAGGAGCTCCGTATCCACCTGCACTGAATCCACGATAGCGACGCTTATAGAACTCTGTACCTGCCATAACGTTAACAGTATGCTTCTCTGCGAACACACGGTTGAAGTTAGCTACAAGGTTGTAGGTTTGGTCGAAATAACGTGAGAATGAAGCACTTGTATTATAGCTGCGGTTCACACCATTGTTGCCATTAGGATTTACAGCACCTGCTTGACTGTTGATATACTGATGGTTGAACGACTCATCGTACTCTTCGTTGTAATACCAGCTCATGGTGCCCTTCAATGTAAGTCCAGGCAAAAGTGTAGCGGTAAGCGACTGTGTCATAGAGAACTTGTCAGCCTGGAAGTCGCGGTCGAAGTTGCCATTGTTTACGTTTACGTTAGTTGTTGGACCACCAGTACCATACAAGTCATTGCCGTCCTCGTCGCGATAGCGTACGAACTTGAAAGCCTGACCACGGTTCATGAAATAGCCAGTATCAAGCATCGGGTCGTCATTCAGCCAGTTAGAACGGGTGTAGTTGAACACTGAATTCGACTCCAACCACTTTGTAATCTTATAGCTGCCCGTCAACGCAAAGTTGTAGCGTTTGTAGAATGTGCCCTTGATGAAACCGTCGGCATCATACAGACCAAGACTAGCATAGTAGCGGCCACGATCATTACCACCCGAGATGCTTGCATTGTAGTCCTGAGTAACGTAAGGAGTACGTCCGTTCATTTCCAACGGGTCGATGTTGCGATAGAGTATGTAGTTATCGCTTACTGGGTCGAGCATCTCGCTCCATCCCTTCTGAAGGAGGTAAGCGTTGTCGTCAGTCTTACGAAGGATATTATACGACTGTCCCTGCGACAACTCTGTACGACCGATACCACCGGGGTTGTTTGTACCATAGAGGTTTGAGTTATATGCTGAAGCATACTTACCGCCAGGCAAAGTCCACTCACAGTTCTGGAGCGCAAGACGATAATAATAGAGATAATCCTCATCTGAACACATATTGTAGCCAAGGTTGTAGTAGTTCAAACCCACCTTAGCATTAAACGATACGCTTGCCTTGCCATTCTTACCCTGCTTTGTGGTGATCATGATTACACCATTACCAGCACGAGCACCATAAAGAGCTGTTGCACCAGCGTCCTTCATTACTTCCATCGACTCGATGTCGTTGGGGTTGATGTCCGACAAAGAGCTGCGGATTACGCCGTCGACAATAACAAGCGGTTCGTTGGAACCACCGTCGTAGTTAGAACCACCACGGATAGTGATTGAAGGAGTTGCTGAAGGGCTACCTGATGTGATGTCTACCTTAACACCGGCAACAGCACCTGCAAGAGCCTGGGCAGGATTGGCGTTGGCACCTACGTTAAGGGTCTTTTCGCTTACCTTAGCGATTGAGTTGGTCACCTTGGCACGCTTCTGGGCTACACCATAACCCATTACCACTACCTCGTCGAGGTGGGTGGCATCTTCCTTCAATGTGATGTTGAGGGGCTTGCCTGTGAACTTAACCTGCTGTGGGGTGTAACCAATATATGAGATTTCGATTGTTGCGCCGTTAGGAACGTTTGCAAGAGAGAACTTACCGTCGATGTCGGTTACTGTTCCAAGCTTTGTGCCTACTACGCGAATGCTGGCTCCGATAACTGTCTCGCCAGTGTGATCATATACTACGCCAGTACATGTGCTTGTTGCTGGGGGGGTAAAACCGTCACAGCTGACGGATTCTCAGCTGTTGCTGCGATGGTGCCTACAGGGATTGCTGTAAGAGCTATCGCGAACAAACCAATTTTTGGATTGATTTCCATATTGATGTTGTGTTAATAGAATTAATTGAAATGGTTGTTTTGTTTACTGTGCTGATGTAGTGAATTCCTTCCAATACATCTCAGCGCTGCTGAAACCACTCGTCTTGCTCGGAATGGCCTGAGTAGAAATCACGTAGTTGGTGCTGGGTGTCAAACCAGTGAAGGTGTACTTGCATGTGCGGAAGTCGCACTGCTTCTCTTCTACCTTCTCACCCACATTGGCCTTTGTTCCCTTGTACAAGGTGATGATGTAACCATCACAGTTGCTGTTAGGTACCAACGTCCAGATAGGCGTTACAGTAGTGGCAGTATACTGACAAGAGTTAATGGCAACTGGGCCCATCACGTTGTCGTCGTCGTCACTACACGAAACCAACATTAACGATGAAACTGAAATACAGAACAGCATCATGATAATGTTCTTAATTTTAATTCTCATACTGATAATATTTAAAAGTTAATAATAATAGCTTTTTTTTATAAGCTTGTTTATTTATTGGCTTCAAAACTTATTTTATAAAGTTTTATAGTAATATTTTTTGTTAGTTTGGTAAACTTGTCTTTAACTACTGCAAAATTAATATATTTTTTTAAGTTATAAAAAATTTTGAAGGATTATTTTCACGGT
>ERZ1026888.78-NODE-78-length-57439-cov-14.542590_pt1 | contig 57439 bp, 36 predicted proteins | sample MGYA00380174_ERZ1026888 | MGnify/ENA primary metagenome ERZ1026888 (study PRJEB33269, sample SAMEA4719810) | human gut metagenome | biome: human-associated habitat; feature: organic feature; material: feces | place: Cameroon | collected 2013-10 ...
GAAGTGAATATGATTTCTATAACCGATTTGCCGAAACAATCATGAAGTCCACTGGCAACCATTTGGAGCAAGTAATGGAGAACATCAAGCGTTTCTTGGTTAGAATCTCGCCAAAAATTTCATTTAGCCCAGAACCCAACTCTGAGTTTTCTGTATCATTGGGAATAACGCCCAAAGATTATTCTCCTGAGGAAATTTTGAATCTTCCTGAACGTATTGCCAAGGAACAAGGCGTTCGCCTTGTAGTATGTATTGATGAGTTTCAGCAGATAGGCGAGTTCACAGACTCGCTGACCATACAAAAACGTCTACGCGGCGTTTGGCAGCATCATCAAAATGTGTCTTATTGCTTCTTTGGCAGTAAGAAGCATCTGATGGAAAATATTTTCCAAAATCGTCGTATGCCTTTTTATCAGTTTGGGGAGATGCTGCATCTCAAGTGTATTCCTACGGAATATTGGGTTCCCTTCATCTGCTCTCGATTCGAGAAGTACGGCAAGAAGATAACAGAAGAGTATGCTGGCAGAATATGCCAAGTGGTAAAGAATTACTCATCTTATGTGCAGCAACTTGCATGGAACATTATGGCTGAAACAGAGAAAGAGGTAAGCGAGGAGTGTTTCGAAGAAGGCTTGAGGGCCCTGTTGGAGCAAAACAGCAGTCTCTTTATACAACAGACAGAGGGGCTCACGACCTATCAGCTCAACTTCATTCGTCTTTTGTGCAAAGACATACATTCAGGATTTACCACTCAAGCGGTTTCTGAAATATATCCATTGGGTAGTAAGTCGAATATAGACCGTATAAAGAAAAGCTTGGTTGACAAAGAGATTATCGCCATTGAGAAAGATGGTATATTCCTTGCTGATAGTGTATTTGAGCTTTGGTTTAAAAGAGAAATGATGTAGCGCGATAGCGGCACAGTGGATGTTAGCTACATGGCATAGCCTTGCGAATTGAATGTGGGTAATGCCTATGAAGGTTCTACACCATCAGCAAAAACAAAACAGGAAGTTTCCCATCTTTCTTGAATAAAGAATGGGAAACTTCCTGGTCATTTTATGCTTTTTCTTGCCCTATCACGCCACCAACGTGAACAGGAAGAACATCCAGTGGGCTGCAACGGCTGCAACCAATCCGCCTATGAAATGCGCGGTGATGGCCTTAGGAGTCAGGTCGCGATAGCCAAGTGAGTCGAGCATGGCGGTGTGGGTGCTCAAGAATCCGCTCCAGCACATACCAATGGCGGTAAACACGGCAATGGCGTTGCCATCAATCCAACCATGGGCGATGAAGCCAGGAATCAAGCTCAGGGAAGCGCCCACCGCACCGAGAGCCGTGATGGGGAACGCCACAAGATGAGGATCGTGGAAACCAAAGAGCCACTCAAAAACGAAATCGATCTTGTTGGCAAGCCAAGGCAACAACTCTACGCCCTGGTAAGCGATGCCCGAATAAGTGCCGTCCTCGGCAGGGCCGAAGGTAAAGATCATCACGCAGGTAGAGATGATAAGCACACCGGGAATGATGGACAGACCCACCTCCACACCACTTCGGCCACCGTCGAGCATGGAGTTGAGCAAGCGAATAAACACCGTCTTCTTGTGATTCTCGTCTTCCTCTTCTTCCTCCTCGGCAATCTCCTCGGGCGAAACGGCATCCTCAACGGCATATTCGGGATAAGCCTTCAGCACAAAACGCTGCATGAGCCGTGTGGAGCACACGCAACCAATGCAAGCGCCCAGCAAACCGATGAGCGGCGCGGCATAGAACCCCTGGCTCGCCATGAACACGATGACAAGCAAGCCCATACCGAAAGCGGTACCGAAGTTGGTAAGTGAGATGAATTGGTATTTCTTGAAATAGCTCGCAAAACGCTTATCGTTGGCAAGCGAAATGATGGCGGGGTTATCGGAAAGGAAGGTCATGACGGCTCCCAGCGACGTCACACCCGGCAGATTGAAGATGGGACCCATCAGGGGACGGAGCGCGCGCTGGAGCAAGGCCACCAAGCCAAACTCTACGAACACACGGCCCAAGGCACCCGTAATCACACAGATACTCATCAGGTAGAACACGGTGTTGAGCAAGAGGTCGTGGGCTGTCTTCATGATGGTGTTGAGCATGTTGGGAACGCCCATAACGAAACCCAAATAGCCGAACAACACAACAACGCAGATTAAACACCAAACGCCACTTGGCAAAAGCTTTTTGCCATTCTTGTTAAACTTTGCCATAACAATATTCGCTTAATGGTTATTTTTTCCATGATAACACATGCAACTTAGCCACAAGACCCAGTCGCACCGTCGTTTGGTCGTCCAACATCGTCCCCGCGGGGTTCGAGTTGGTGCCCGTAGAATGAGCCACGCTCAGGCTGACGCGCACATCCGACTTGCCCTTCAATGGGTAAGCCTCTACGCCACCGCCAATGGCGGTAAGCTCCGTGCCCGGCAAAACACACTTGTCGGCCTCCTTCTCGGCACGGTTCACGTCGTAGGTAAACTTGCCATAAAGGCTCAACTGAGGCAGCACACGATAGTCAACGCGCGCCATCACCGAGCAATCCTTAAACATAAAGGTCTGGCCACTGGCGGCGCGATTCATGAAGTCGAGTTCGAGCGAAGCGTTGCCAACATTCAATTTGTGGCCCAAGGCCATGTAAGAGATGAAGTGGCTCGGCGAATACTCTATCATATTGAGCGAATAAAGCGTATTCAAGAAACCGAAATTGCCTCCCCAAAAAGCATTGTAGGCAAGCATGTCGCGATGCTGGGGAATGTTAAACGGACTTTGGCTCACCTGAAACGCAAAACGATTCTTACCGTTGGTTGTGGTGTAAGAGGCGCTGGCGCCAAACTGGAAGCAAGGAATGTTGTTCCAAAACTCAGAAGATGTATAAATATCGATGGGCGAACGGTCATACTCGTAGCCACCTATCATCACCACCTGCTTACCGGCTGTCACGCCCCAATGACGGTCGGCCTGATAAGAAACATACAACCAATCGGTGGCGTCGAACATATCGTTGCGGTCGATCTTCTTGTTGATGCGTTGTCTCCAAGAGTAAGAGAAATGGTCGTCCACCTGTCCATTGGCAATCAGGAAGAAGTAATCGCCCTTGAAGCCCGAAGCGTCATGGCGAATCTCATTGCCCACGCGGTCGTTCATAAAACTCACACGTGAATGCAGGTCAATGTTCAGAGTGGGTCTGTCGTCATCTGCCAACATGGGCAAAGCCAAACACAACAAGCCGGCAACAATAGCTAAACGTGATTTCATAAATAAAGATTAGGTTAATAGAGTTTTTCGTTTCTTAAATCGCAGCAAATATATGAATAAATCCCGAATGTTTTACGATTTAGCCTATCTTTTTTTCATAACATATAAAAATTAACTAAAATCGGATAAGAAAACCTATTGGTGAACGCACACAGAAAAGCGTTGGCAGAAAAGCCAAAGACGAAAACGCCTATTACTCGTGTTTGAGAAAGAACAAAAGCACCCATCGATCGTATGCGGGAAGGCAGGGATAGAGGCATCTATCAAATTTGGACAATGGAATAAATATCCATCAAGGACATGCGAGAAGGAAGAGAGAGAATCTTCGATGATGAGTAGAAGAACCGTCCCCCGCGAGAGGGAATATCGCCATTTGTAAAAGAAAGAACCGCCTGAACCAAGAGAAGCTCTTTGCATTTGTAAGAGAAAGCACCACCTGCTCTGAGAGGAGCCATTACCTTTTGGGAGAGAAAGCACCGCCTGCTCTGAGAGGAGGAACCATCAATGATATATGAAAAGAGGGTGGAATGACGCAAATGGCATTCCACCCTCTTGTTATGCAAATCTCTTAGGCACGGCAATGGGCCGCGCCAGAGATTGAACGGTTTACTTCACAGCAAACTTCACGTTCGACGTCTTGCCGTCGAGCACAGCGTTGAGGTGATAAACTCCTGCGCTGCCATTGGCCACGAGGATCACCTTATCGCCAGCGTGCAGGTTGCGGGCGGTCTTCTGAGCGACAAGCTGGCCTGCGTTGTTGTAGAGACGCAAGGTGGCTTCGGCCACATCGCCATTGACCACAACACCAACATTGCCGTTCTCGTCAGCGTCGACCGTGACGTCGCCACCGTCAGCTGTCACGCCTGCAATGCCCGTCGAAGGCACCACATTGACTGTGACCTGATGACTTGCCACGCCGTTGTTGGCATCGGTAGCCGTGAGGGTCAGCACGGTGGTGCCAGCCTTCTTGGCGTTGATGATAAGACCATCCTCTGAGACGAAGACGCTTGCCACCTTCGAATCGCTTGAAGAAGCGGTGCAGGTGAAGTCGTCGCCGTCAGGATCGCTAAAGAGCGTGATGTAGCTGATGACGCCCGACTGCTGTCCTACCTCGTAGGTCAACTCCTCCTGTCCGATGTACTCGGGTGCGCGGTTGGTGAACACCACATTGTAGTTGACGTCGGCTGTAGAAGCATTGCCGCTGGCATCGGTGGCGTTGATGGCAATCACACCACTGCCCACATTGTCGTAGCCATACTCAGGAGTAATGGCAAACGTAGCCTCGAGCTGTTCGCCCTCAGGCACATTGAACGTTCCATTCTCATAAGTCACACCGTCAGCCTCATTGTAAGAAGCCACCGTGGTATACTCCTTGTTGTCGGAGAAGGTAACCGTGAACTCCTCTTCCTCAGGATCAGCCACAACGACCTTCACCTGAGTGGTCTTGCCTTGGCTTGCTGCCACCACAGCCTCGGGAGCCTCGATGGCCGGAGCCGCATTGCGGTCGAGATAGATGTGGTAGTTGACGACGGCGTTTGCGGGGTCGTTGCTCTTCACCACAAGTGTGGCCTTGTTGCCCTTGGCGAAGTAAGTGCTCTTGGCATTGACATGGAACTTCAGCGGCATTGATGTGCCAGCCTCAAGCGTTCCCTCCTTCTGCTCGTTGAGCAACTTGATCCAAGGCTCGCCCTTCTCATGCTCCACGCAAGTCATGAAGTAACCGAAGGCACCTGTGTTCTGCACGTTATCGTAGAGCGCCTCAATGTCGACCCATCCGCCCAGCGACTTCAGGTGAGCCATGTAGCGGTTGGTTTCCATGTCGCCGTCCTTCGAAGCCATGAGCGCCGACGACTTAAAGCCGGCGGGATACTTCAGCACCACGTAGAACGTGTCGGCAGGATTGATATAGATCGGATTGTCGAACTTGAGCATGCGCGGCACACCTTGATAGCTGCCATTGGCCTGAGGCTCCTCGACATCGACATGAATCTTACCATGACCGATGGTCTTCTCTGTAGCCGTGACATCGTTGCCGAGAATCACGGAAGCCTCAATGTCCACATTCTCCAAGTCGCCCACTGTGCCCACAAAGTAGAGATGCGTCAGGTTGAAGCCCTCAGCAGGTGCCTCGTAGCGTGTGGCGGCATAGAAGTTCTCATCGAGTGCGCTGGCACCTGTACCCATCAGGGCAGCGATAGCGCTGCTTACAGGATTGAGCACCGGATAGTAGAGCACATTGTCCTCCAAGCCCTCGGGCACATCATAGAAGAACTTCTGGTCGTCCTTCACCTTTCTCAGGCCCAACGCCTTGAGCATGCTCTTGCCCTTGAAGGGAGCCACCCAAGCCTCGGTAAACTGCTTGGCGAGGTCGGTTGTGGGATGTGCGATGACGTTGAGTGCCGGTGACGGGTTGTCGCCGCCAAACTCGTCGGAAGCCTCATCGTGGCCCGACGGATCGAGACGCAACGTGTAGTTGAGCTTGTACCCGCCCTCATTCTTCATGTTGACGGTAGCCTCGCCTGCGTAATCGCTTGCCACATTCTCGATATACAGCATATCCTGGTCGAACGAAAGGGCAGGCGCCTCTGTGACATTCACCTTGATGAGCGACTCGTGGGTTTCCTCATCGAGTCCGCTGACGGTGAAGAGAAGCGGATAATCCTTCTGGCGAACCTCATAGGTGTTATAGAGCGTGATGCGGAACTTCACGGGCTCCTTGCCCACAACAATCGGCTCCATCATGCCCGACTTGTAACGCGTCCAAGCCATGGTGCCATTGGCGTCAAGACCAATGTCTGGTCCATCGGGGAAGTCGCCACCGCCATTGTTGGCGTTGGTATAAACCTCGAGCAAAGCCTCAGGCATTGCCCAAGGATCGTCGGGATCGGAAGCCATGAACAATTCGGAAGCCACATCGTCGATGGTGAATGCCTTCGAGCCCTTGTTCTCTACCGTAAACTCATGGTAGACGGGGTTCATCGGATTCTCGTCGACCACCTGTTCCACGTTCACCACTTCGGGGAACACGGGCTCAGGAGCGCCGGTAATGTTGAGTGTAACAGGAATCTTCACGCTCTCGTTGGCGGGAGCGTTGGTCTTCACGTTAAGCTCGTATTGGTAAACGTCGGCCAACTTATCAGCCAACAATTCGATAGGCAGGCTTGCGCTCTTACCCGGAGCCAGCACATAGTTCTTATAAGGAGTGAACTCGAGTGCGTTGCCAGCGTTGATGTACATATCTGCCGGTGTGATACCGCGCGTCTCGCTGTGGTCCATGATACCGCACAGACCGAACACACCCAGCTGGAAGCCATTGGGGTCGAGGTCGTATTGGAACTTGAACGAGCCGTCCTTACGCAGGATGACCTGGAAGTTCATGCCCTGCATCATGGTGTTGCCATAGTTCTTGTACGACACGACCACGTCGTTCTCGTTAGCCTTGTAATAAACACCGTCGGTCGACGGAGTGTTCATAGAGTGGTTACCCCAGAACGGACAGATGATGTTGCTGTAGAACGTCTCTGTTGTTGGCAGGCTTGCCGGCGGCTCGGGGAACTGCTTGTAATCCTCCACAGGGGCGTCGAACGATACGAAGCCCGTGTTGTAAATGTACATTTCCTTGTACTTCTTGCCGTAGAACGGGAACTCGAACGGCAATGTGACCTTCTTGAAGTCGGTCTTGTCGATGTAGTAAGAGTAAGGCATGTGCTCCGTGTAGTCGGAGGTGATGTCCACCCACTCGAACGGAACGTCGAAGCCATCGCTCTTAGAATGGAACACATAGTCGACCTGCGAGTCGGCCTCTTCTTCCACATCGAGCGCACGATACCATGTGGCGGGCACGGCCGAGAAGGTGAGGTTCTCGTCACCATTGTTGGTCACCTTGATGTCGTTCTTCACGACATTCACGCCGTAAGGAGTCTCCTCCTCGATAGCTTCGGGGTTAACGCTCCACAGCGGTGTGCCGATGACATTACCCTTAAGAGCCACCTCGAGCGACGTGCCGTCGGCCAATGCGATGACAAGCGCATCCTCTACGGCGCCCTTCTCTTCGGTAGGCAGAACGACAGAGATATCCTTGCCCTGTCCGGCTGGAACATCGAATGCCTCCTTAAGCTCGTCGGCCACGCCAAACTTGCCATTCTTCACGCTCACACCGCTCACGTGCAGCACATCCTTACCGTTGTTGCTCAACAACACCTGGCGCTTCTGCACCGATGTGCGGAACACATCGCCGAAGTCGACAGCCTTGACGTCGGTCGCAGCCTCAGCCTTGAGGTTGTCGCCCACAATGTTGGCCTTCAATGTGATGTTGCTGCTGGCGTGTTTCGGATCGTTGGTCAGCACCGTGAGATAGTTGGTCAGTTCACCAGCGTAGAGGTCGTCTCCGGCCGCAAGCGTCACGGTGATGTCCTTGCTGTCGCCGTTTCCGATGTAACCATCGGTGCTCGACAGGCTCTTGACCATCGACTTGGCGGGAGCCACAATCTTGATGGCGCTACCCGTCATGATATCATAATAAGGAGCGTCGACACCCTCGTTGGTCGAGTGTACGAGACTGGCGTCGGTGAATACACACGCGTCGTTGGCCTCGATATTGCTCACGCCCACGAAGTTGTTGCCACCACTGCCAAACACACCTGCCGGATTATAGTCGTCGTAATAAACCTCGACGCTACCGTCAGGACAAAGGGCCATGTGGAAACTGAGCGTTGTTGTCTCACCGCCACCCTCGGTGGCCGGTGTCACCACATCCTTAAACTTAACATAGAGTTTGCCATCCTTGTGGCCGTAAGAGATCTTACTGTTGCCGCCCATGTCCATCCAACCAGAGTTGGTATAGGCCGATACGTAGCCGAGACCTTGCACACAGTCGCCCGTCGGCACCATGCACGAGATGCGTCCCTCGATGGGCAACATGCTCAAACCGCCGTAAGACGAGATGTAAACCTGATCGTACTCCTTGCCGTAGAACGGGAACTTGAAGCCGACCTTGATCGGACCCGACTGCCAGTTGTTGCTATTGAACTGCGAGGTGATGTCCTGTTCGTCGGCCAACTCAGGCGCCGGCTCATATTCGAACGAATCATCATCACCAACATTCGACTTAATGGTATAACCAAACTTGTGGACACGTGCCGTAGAACCATCGATCTTGGCCGACGAATACTTCGGGAACACGTATTGCAACGGATACTCGCCCGTGTTCTTCAGCGTCACGGTAGCGGTCTTTGTCTCACCGCCCACCTTCAGGTCGCCGAGGTCGAACTCACTGTTAGCCACCTCAAGGGTTGCCGTGGCCGAAGCCACACCGCGCACGACGAACGTGTGCTTGATGCCGTTCTTGTCGGTCAGAGTGATGTTGCTGGTGAAATTGCCAGCCTTTGTAGGCTTGAATGTCACAGGCAACTTGCCGGTAGAACGAGCCGCGATGTTCTGCATGCCCTTCGACACATCAAACTGATCGGACGACGACTTCACATTCTTCTTGTTTTGCAGGTAGCCATATTCGCCACCAAACACGCCGTATCCACTGTTGGTCAGCTCCACATCGATGGTCTTCTTCTGACCCACGAGCAGGTTGCCAAAATCAATGAGCTGCTGACTGTGCAACTCAGGCAGGTAGCCCTTGACCGTCATGGTAAGCGCCACCTTCTTCTTCGACTCGACCGCCTCGTTGGTCTTCACATGGATGTTGAACTTATAGGTTCCGTTGACGAGCTTCTGTCCGTCGTTCTTAAGCGTCACCGCCTGGCTCTCGCCTGGGCGCACCTCACCGCTTATAGGCTCCGGGTTGAGCACCTGGCTCCAATCGGGATTTGCGCTGATGGCCTGCACGGCCCATGTGAGATGGTCGGATACGGCCTCGAAGCTTGAGCCCTTGAGCACCTCGGTGAGCTGTGTCCATGTGGCACCGTTGTTGGAACTGTAGAAGCTATACTGCGCCACATCATCGCGGCTTGTCTTACCAGCGCCGAGCGGATTCTTGGCTCCGGCAGGGAACTTAGCCACCACCCAGAAGCTTGTGCCGGGCGCGAAGTAGATCTGTTCGCCCAGCGTGATGTTATAGTTGTAAGCCCACAGGCTATAGTCGACTTTCTGAATGAGGCTTGCCGTTGAGATCGAACGCGAACCGTCGTAAATCTCAATCACAGGATCCTCACCATTGTGGCCTTGGAACTTCAGGGCCGTCAGGTTGAATCCATTGGGATAGGTCTTCTTGTCGACATAGAAATACTGAGCCAATGCGTTAGGCATCTTCACGTCCGACTCACCCAGATAGCTATAGAGCGTCTCCGAGTAGGTGAGAGTGGTGGGCCAATCAGAAGCCTGATAGTCGCTTGTCGCCACAACGTTACTCTTGGCAAGCGTGGGAGCCACGGTTCCGCTGAAGGGCACCACCTGGCCAGGCGTCGGCTTTTCAGCGCGCGCCTTGGTCGACATCATGGCACGTGTCGTGGCAGTTGTGAGTTGGTACTTCAGCATACCCTCGCCAGCGTTCTTGATGTTGAATGAAGCCTCTGCCGTAGGAGCGTTGGCAGCGTCGACCGTCATGTTGAGCGTCGTCTTATCCACCTGCACCTTCGGACCTGCGTTGGTCGTAGCCTCCTTCACGGGCGACATGGCCGAAGCCTTACCCCAACGGTTGTAAGCCACGATGGCGAAGTAATATTTCGTAGAAGCCTTCAGTCCTTCGAGCTCGTAAGCCACCGGCTCGCCAGAGTACTTAAACTTTGTGTCCACCGACACCGAGTTGAGCTTATTGAGGTTATCGTTGGCTGTAAACGGCTCCGTGCTATAATATATAACATGGTGGTCGATGCTCTTCTCCTCAGTATCGGGGATGATCCATTCGATGAGGGCGTTGTCGTGCGAAGCAGTCACCGTAAAGTCGGCCACGGCCTCAGGCACGCTACCCTCCTTGCCTTGCAGCGCCTTGTAAGCATCGATGTAACCCGATCCCATCAGTCCCGCATAGGTGGGGTTCTTGGTATAGAGATCGTTCACCGACGTGGTGAGGAGCGTGCGAAGCGTCTCGTTAGAGAAGTTCTTGTTGCCATATTTCGAGAGGATGAGCGCTGCGATACCCGACACATGCGGGCAGGCCATTGATGTACCCTCGTTGTAGCCATAGCTGCTGTTGGGCAATGTGCTCAACACGCCATACTGCTCACCATAGTCCTCCAGTCCACCAGGAGCGGTTACATCGACCCACTTTCCATAGTTGGAATAGCTGGTCACCATACCGTCGGCTCCCATAGAACCCACGGCCACCACCTCGTCGAGGCATCCAGGATAGAAATTGCCTTCCTCGCCATTGTTTCCAGCTGCGAAGATGCAGAGTCCACCGTTCATCTTCTCGCCGCCGCCATTCTTCGTGAAATATCTCACGGCTTCCGAGACGGCCTTGTCCTCCTCGTCAGCCATACCCATACCCCACGAGCACTGGGCGATGCTTGCGCCACGGTCGGCAGCATAGACGAGCGCTCCTGCGAAGTCGGCCTCTGCCGAGCTACTCGCACGTGAGTCGAACACTTGGCAAACCATCATCTTCACACCACCAGTGCCATCAGCTCCACCGGCCACACCCGACACACCAATGCCGTTGTTGTTGGTGGCGCCCACCGTACCGGCCACGTGTGTGCCATGTGAATGTGCGTTGATGTTCGAAGAGTTGATCACGAAGTTGTAACCATACACGTCATCGACGAATCCATTGCCGTCGTCGTCCACACCGGGTTCACCGTTGAGCTCAGCCTCGTTGACCCAGAGGTTGTCCTTCAGGTCGGGGTGGTCGATTTGGAAGCCACCATCGATGATGGCCACAATGACATCCTTCGATCCCGTCACACCACTCTCCCAGGCAGGGAACACGTTGATGTCGTTCCCTGCCACGGTTCCTTCGATGGACCCGTTGTTGTAGTAGTGCCACTGCTTAGGCAGCAAGGGGTCGTTGAACGGCATGGTAGAGAGCGCCTTCTGCACCCATGTCACATCGGTTGGCGACACGGCGCGGAAGCTCTCGCCTCCGTAAGGTTGGTAGATGGGTATGCGCTGCGCATACTCCACACCAGCTGTCGACTTGTAAAGATTGCGTGCCTGAGCGGTTGTCATACCGTCTTCCACGAAGGTGACGTCGTACCAGCGGTCGAGGCCAGCAGCCTTGTGCTTGGCCTCATCCTTACCTGCGTACGGGAACACACGCTTCATGCTCACAGCCCTCACTTTCTGCGCAACGCGATCGAGCGTCGTCGCACCGGTCGTTACGTACTGAGCCTTTGCCTTCTTCTGCACACTTCCATTCGGCAGGGTTACCTGCTGGAGCAACGTCGCCACCTCCGGCTGGAGTTTCACGCGAACCTTACCCTCTACGTAATGGGGGTCAGATGTAGCTAAGAGCCTTTGTGCGTCGGCAGTGGCAATGCCCAACAAGAGCATCAAACTGCACAGACCCATAATCAAGTTCTTTTGCATATCGGTAAAATTAAAAATAAAAAAAATAATCTATCTTCACATGGTTTGCGCTTCGCAACGCAGTTGTATGGTATATTTTCCCTGTCGTCTTCCTGTCTGCAACGTATAATATAATATGGTATTCCTCCTACAATCGTCTCTTACTTCTTCTTGGTGTTTTCCACCACATTCCCCCTTCATTCCACGAATGACAGTGCAAACGAGCACCATGAAAACTTGCTTTCAAAGGGCCGAATGCAACCTATCTTTTTGCAAAGATAATACAAAAAAACGTAAATCTTTGCACGAATTTTTACTTTTTTTAGGAGACCTTTTCTCCTGCCATCGCGTTATTCTTTTCTTCCCGTTCGCCTTCGCATGGGCTGCGACACGTGCCATGAGGCCCTATGTTTATGCCCGAGCCAAGGGTCGACATTCCCCTATAACCAAAAGAAAAAGCCTCCGAGGAACGATTCCCCAGAGGCTTTTTATCTTATCTGATTAGGTTTACTCACCCATCATCTTATTGAATTCGTCGAGCGACACACTCTTCTTGTTCAATGTAACCACACCCTTGAGGACCTCAACGAGCTTGGCGTCGATGGCGCGGTCAACAAACTGCTGCTGTGCCTCCTTCTTCTTGAGCAACTCATCGGCGTAGTTGTCGACGTACTCCTGGGGCACATTGCTCATGCCATACTGGGCAAACTGAGCCTTGGCCATCTCGCGAGCGGCGCTCTTCACGTCCTCGTCCTCGATCTTCACACCGAGGGCCACAGCGATCTTGCTGCGGATGAGGCTCCAGCTGAGCTCCTTGATGCTGGGCTCATAGTTCTTGTCGATGAACTCCTGGTCCTTATCCTTGTTGTTCTGCTTCATGATGCGCTTAAGCAGTGAGTCGGGATAAGTGAGCTGCCCCACCTTGTCCTCAGCGTACTTGCGCACGTCCATCAGGAACTTCATGTCGCTGTCGAGAGCCAGCTGAGCCTTCAGGCCCTCAGCGATCTTCTCGCGGAACTCCTTCTCGTCCTTAACGGCGTCCTTGCCGAAGGTGAGGTCGAAGAGCTCCTGATCCACGGCGTGCTTCTCGAAGTGCTGCACGCTTGTGATCTGATAGCTGAAGTCGCCAGTGTACTCAGCCACCTTCTCGCGGTCCACCTTCAGCAGTGATGACAGCTCATAGTTGCTGCCCTCGTAAGCCTTGCTGGGGTTGAAGGTGATGATATCTCCGGGCTTGCAACCGTCGAAGAGTTTCTTCTGGTCGTCGCTCTTGAGGTACTTAGGCATCACAGAAGCAGCCTCAACGGTGAGACCACCCTCCAAGGTGTTGCCCTCAGCGTCGAGCTGGCGCAGGTCGCCCTTCAGCACGTCGCCATCCTCATAGTGGTCGGCCTCCACGTTCTGTCCCATGCGCGATGCGAACATCTCCACCTGTGAGTCGATGAGCGTGTCGTCGGCAGCGATCTCATAGTAGTCGACTGTATCGTTGGCGTCGAGCTTGATGTCGAACTCAGGAGCCACGGCAATGTCGAACATGAATGTGTAGGGACCGTCCTTCTCGAGGTCTTGGGGCTGCTGCTTCTCTGAGGCGAGGGGCTCGCCGAGCATAGCGATGTTGTTGTCAGCGATATACTTCTGCAACTCATCACCCAGAACCTTATTGATGGCGTCCATCTTCACAGCCGAGCCAAAGCGGCGGCGAATCATGCCCATAGGCACTTGGCCGGGGCGGAAGCCAGGCACATTGGCGGTCTTGCGGTATTCTTTCAGGGTCTTCTCAACCTCTGCCTTGTAGTCGTCGTCCTCAACGGTAATGGTCAACAGACCATTGATCTTGTCGGGGTTCTCAAATGAAACTTTCATCTTTTAAGTTGTATTTTTGTTTTTATGAATAATCTGCGATTGGCAATCATGCAATGCGAGTTGCAAAATTACGCAAATTTCACGAATATGCCTAATATAAAAGGTAAAAATTGTGTTTTCGCCCTGTTTGCGCCTGTGGCGGGGCGCCTCAGCGCGCTTTCGGTCAGCTCTGCGTCTCTGCCAAGAGATCTCGACGGGCGCCAACGGCGAAGGCTCGGTCTTCCTCGTTCGACTGGAACTTTCTGTACACGAAGTTCTCGCTGAGATAGTTCTTTCTCACGATCTTGTTGGCGGCCAAGCTCTCGGGGTCGCCCTGGAAGAGGATGCGTCCCTCAAACAAGAGGTAGGCTCGGTCGATGATCGAGAGCGTCTCCTGCACGTTATGGTCGGTGATGAGGATACCTATGTTGCGGTATTTCAGTCGCCACACGATGTGCTGGATGTCTTCCACGGCGATGGGGTCCACACCGGCGAAGGGCTCGTCGAGCATGATAAATTTCGGGTCGATGGCCAAGCAGCGCGCAATCTCCGTGCGTCGGCGCTCACCTCCCGAGAGGCGGTCTCCCATGTTCTTGCGCACCTTCTGCAATCGGAACTCGGCAATGAGGCTTTCCAACTTGTCGAGCTGTTGCTGGTGTGTGAGCTTCGTCATCTCGAGCACCGACATGATGTTGTCCTCCACGCTGAGCTTTCTGAACACGCTGGCCTCCTGCGGCAGGTATCCGATACCTGCGCGGGCACGCTTGTAAACGGGGTATTTGGTAATCTCCTCGTCGTCGATGTAGACATGTCCCTCGTTGGGGATGACCAGTCCGGTGGTCATATAGAACGACGTGGTCTTTCCGGCGCCATTGGGTCCGAGCAGTCCCACAATCTCGCCTTGCTTCACGTTGATGGTCACACCGTTGGCCACGGTGCGCTTGCCGTAGCGCTTCACCAGTCCTTCGGTATGGAGCATCTTATGCTTCAGGCGCTTGTCGAGATGCGCCTCCACCTCCTCAGGACTCATGCGTTCTATTTCAGCACGTTCCAGCCTTTGATTCTCGGCCACGTTTGTTGTCTCTGTCATAATTTCCGATTTGGCTGCAAAAATACTAAAAAAAAAGAAGAACGCCTAATGGTTGATAGTTAAGTGAAGTCAAAAAAGCAAAAGACCCAACATTACCCGCCTGTTGGCCACACACCACATGAACTGCGCCCCACCCCGCCGCCTCACGCCATGCCCTCCCATTCGCGCAACCCCGACCGCCCGTTGGCCTCAGAAGGCCGAACCCATGGATTTTGCAGGGCTTTGGGTTCACTATCCGCTATTATCCCAAATTGGTCATTAGACCGAAATTGGGGAAATAGTAGGATGTAACAAACACTAACAAGAATTGAAATCTAATGCCAATTTGGGATTATTTGGCCCTTTTGCCAAAGATTTCTGCCTGTTTCCGCCTGTTTCTGATGGTTTATGGCTAAATTTGTGTGAACAACATACCACATCATTGATCCATGACCAACCTAAGTTTCGACAGATACCTGCACACGCTGCCCATTGGCGAGGTGGCGCCAAGCGTCAACGATGCGCTGCGCAACCACTCGGCGGTGGTTGTCACCGCACCTCCCGGAGCGGGAAAATCGACCCTGCTCCCGCTGACCCTATACCAAGGGCAGGCCAAAGCCGACGAGAAGGTGGTGCTGCTTGAGCCTCGGCGCGTGGCCGCCCGGCAGATAGCGGAGCGCATGGCCGAGATGACCCACACGGCCGTGGGCGACCTGATAGGCTACAGGGTGAGATTCGAGAGCAAGGTGTCGACCCACACACGCATAGAAGTGCTCACCGAGGGTGTGCTGACGCGGATGATGGTGGACGACCCGACACTCGACGGCATATCGACCATCATCTTCGACGAGTTTCACGAGCGCAGCATCATCACCGACGCGGCCTTGGCCCTTGTGCGCGAAACGCAACGCACCATTCGTCCTGACCTGAAAATCGTGGTCATGTCGGCCACGATCGACACCTCCGCCATCTGCCACGCGCTGAACGCGCCCCTGGTGGAGAGCCGCGGAAGGATGTTCGACGTGGAGGTGGTGTATGGCAACGACATCAGCGCCTACCAATGTGCTGAGGAGGTGGCGGCCACGGTGTGCCAGGCGTGGCGCGATACCGACGGAAGCATTCTCGCCTTTTTGCCGGGCGAGGCCGAGATTGGCAAGTGCTGCGAGATGCTCGCGGGCAGCTTCACCAGCGACACGGTGCTCTATCCGCTCTACGGGCGCCTGTCGCCCAGCGAGCAGCGGGCGGCCATCGCCCCTCCCAGGAGTGGGGAGCGCAAGATTGTGCTGGCCACGCCCATTGCCGAGACGTCGATAACGATCGAAGGCGTAACGGTGGTGGTCGACTCGGGATTGTGCCGCCGAATGGTCTACGATGAGTGCAACGCCCTGGAGCATCTGGAGACGGTGCGCATCTCCATGGACATGGCTCAACAGCGAACCGGACGGGCCGGACGTGTGTCGGCGGGCCGATGCTACCGCCTGTGGAGCAAAGCCGCCGAGGCCCGACTGGAGGCGTGTAGGACTCCCGAGATCATGACCGCCGACCTAACAGCGCTCGCCCTCGACATAGCGGCGTGGGGCGGCACCGCAATGGAGCAGATGCCTTGGATGACACCGCCACCCGCCAACCACATACGGCGCGCTGAGGAGCTGCTGAGAAGTCTTGGCGCCATCGACCACCGAGGGCGCATCACGACGCATGGCGAGGCCCTGTCGAAGTTGCCTTGCCACCCGCGCATAGCGCAGATGCTGGTCAAGGCCAACAGCAACGCCCTGAAGGCGCTGGCCACCGACATCGCCGCATTGCTCGAGGAGCGCGACCCGCTCTCCAACGACAACGACGCCGATCTCAACCGGCGCGTCATCGAGTTGAGGGAGGCGCGACGCCGGCGGGCGCTGGGACGCTGGAAGCGCATCGCCCTGATAGCCGAGCAATACCGCCACATGGTTCGTGTGGGCGAGGACAACCAAGCGTCGTCGGCCTACGACACGGGCATGCTGGTGGCCGTGGCCTACCCCGAGCGCATAGCCAAGGCGGACCCCGACGGCACATACCGTATGGCCAACGGCGAGCATGTCGCCCTCGACACCAACGACAGCCTGCATGGCTACCCACTGCTGGCCGTGGCCGCTGTGGGACGAAAAATTTTCCTTGCCTCGCCAGTCGATGAGGCGACGGTCGACCCCTTGGCAAGCGATTACGACCGAATCGCTTGGGACGACGCATTGGGACGGGTGACGGCCACACGCGAACGGCGCATCGGAAGCATCCTGTTGTCCGCCAAGCCGTTGGAGGCGGTGCCCCACGACAAGGCCGTAGCCATCGTGGCGCAAACGCTGAAACGGGAGGGGCGCAGCCTGCTCAACCTCTCCGACGGGTTCCAACAATTACAACGACGCATAGCCACCTGCGCCAGTTGGCATGCGGAGCTTGCGCTGCCCGACGTGTCTACCGACGGCTTGCTTCAGAAAACGGAGGAGTGGCTGCCGATGTACGTTGGCAGGTCGGTCAACGCAACGGAACTGAAAAAGATCGACATGGCGGCGGTGCTGTGGGCGCAGCTCTCCTATGAGCAGCAACAAGCGGTGGAGCAGCTGGCACCCTCCCACATCGTGGTGCCCACAGGCAGTCGTATCAGGGTCGACTATCGTGAGGGGGCCGACGCGCCGGTGCTCAGCGTCCGCCTGCAGGAGTGCTTCGGCATGACCGACACGCCTTGTGTTGACAATGGCTCACGGCCTGTGCTGATGGAACTGCTGTCGCCGGGATTCAAGCCTGTGCAGTTGACCAAGGACTTGCGAAGTTTCTGGAACAACGCCTATTTCGAGGTGCGCAAGGAACTGAAACGCCGCTATCCCAAGCATCATTGGCCCGACAACCCCTTGGAAGCCGAGGCGGTAAGGGGTGTGAAGCGAAAGCCCAACAACAAAGGCGGGGCCTGACCATCGGTCCTCCCATACAAAGGCGACATATCACAACCCAGCCCAACAACAAATATCATTCATTCATAACACAACCTTATCACAACACCAAGCAAATGACTTACAAAGCAATCGTGCTCGATCTCGACGGAACACTGACCAACAATAAGAAAGAGATAACACCCAAGACCCGCGAAGCCCTGCTGAGCGCCCAACGCAATGGAATGCGCGTCATCCTGGCATCAGGACGCCCCACCTACGGCATACGCCCTCTTGCCGACGAGTTGCAAATAGGCCAACAGGGCGGCTACGTCATGGCTTACAATGGCGGTTGCGTCACCCAATGGGACAGCAAAGCCATCATCTTCAACCAAACGCTCAACGCCGACCTCGTGCCCATCCTGTATCGGGCAGCCAAAGAAGATAGCCACCACTTTGAGATCCTCACCTACCAGGGCGAGGGCATAGCCGCCACCGACATCAGCAATGAGTATGTGCGCCACGAGGCTTTCATCAATAAGATGCCGCTCACGCAATACGACGATTTCGTCCATCAGGTGCAACATCCCATCAACAAGTGTCTCATCGTGGGCGATCCCACCCCACTCGCCCTGTTGGAACGCCATCTGGCCCAGACCCTGCAAGGCCAGTGCAGCGTCTACCGTTCCGCCGACTTCTTCCTGGAGTGTGTGCCACTCGGCATCGACAAGGCTGCCTCGCTCGCACGCCTCCTGCCCACCCTCGGCCTGACACGCGAGGAGATCATTGCCGTAGGCGACGGCCACAACGACATCTCCATGATCGAATATGCCGGACTGGGCGTGGCGATGGCCAATGCCGCCGACGCCACCAAGGCGAAAGCCGACTACATCACCCGCTCCAACGAGGAGGACGGCGTGGCCCACGTGCTGCAGAAGTTCTGCGGCGTGGAATGAGATTGGAATGGACGAAGAAGCCCTGCCTGTTCCATGCGCCCAGCTAAAGATGAAAATTTTGCAGTGATATAATGGCCGTATGGGAAAAATGAGATATATTTGCAGAGTAAATGCTTATGTCATGAACTGTCGTTATTTTAGAGTAATGCCTAACGCTTACGAGGAAAAAGCAGGAGATGCGGATTCCCCCGACTGGGGTGCATGCCCCCATGTTTATGATGGCGAGGACGTGGAACGTGGTAAGGTGTTTGTTTATGAACTAAAGGGTGGCAAATACTGCCCTTACCTGATGGGGCCATGGACAGTCAACTTGGTAGACGAGAATCTCAAAACCCTTCTTGACGAGTATGTTGAGAAAGAGTACGTGGATTTTTTCCCTGTGATTGTACACAGTAAAGAATATGGTGATCGGCAGTATTACATCGTTCATTTTACAAAAATATATGATGTAATAGACAAAGAACACACCATGTATGGACCTGGAGATAGCATCATAAAAGTGTGTTTGGATTACAATAAGGTTAAAGACCTTCATGTGTTTAACTCGCAGCCAATTATCAGCGACATCAACATATCTGCAAAGGTATATAAGGAAATCAAAAAACGCAAGTTAGGCTTTGGAACATCTTTTATCCGCATTGGTTGCTTTAACCCAGGCAAACCGAATGAATGATTGCGTCTTCAGTTCCTTTGTATCCAGTGCGTCTTCCTCAGGAATAGGATCATACGCCCAAGCCGCAAGAATGGGCACAGGCTTGATGGGCGCATCCTCCTCCGCCATGGGCGGAATGGTGGCTTGGATGAATGGCAACCAATGCGGAGACATCTCCGAGGTTGTTGTAACACCCGACAAATCATGGGTGGTGCCAGTTGCGGAGACAACTAACACCATATTAGATAACATTGGCTCTTCACTGAAAAATCATGGTGGGAACTCCACATGGGGAAGCAACGGCCATTTCTATTGGCATGGTGCAAGCGAACAAGGATTCTATGGGAACAAATATGTGAGAACAACAAAATTAGCCAATATAGGACGAGGAATTACCAAGTTTACAGGTTTTGTATGCAAGGTTACTGATGGAATCGATATATACTATGGCTACAAAGAAGATGGTTCACAAATAGGTTACTACACATTGCGTGCTGTCGCTGGTGCCACAGGAAGCTATGTCGGTGACTTGGCGGGTGTTTGGGCTGGAGGTTTAGCAGGAGCAAAAATGAGCGCAATGATTGGTTCCTGGCTTGGTGTTGCAGGTGCTGTACCTGGAGCAATTATTGGAGGTGCTATAGGAGGTGTATTTTTGTCTGAAAGGGGAAGCTGGGCTGCAAAAGAAACGTTTGATAGATTATACTAAATTATGTCAAAAGAAAACAATATGGAATATTTATTTAATGCTGTTCACTATTGCATGTGGCACTATGAAAAGAAATCTGGTAGGTCCCTGGAAAGAATAATCTAACATTTGAATATACAGGCGGTCTAATGGATATATTCCAACCCTATCCTGAATATTGCGCAGGCTTTAGCCCCCATACTGTTACAGGGAATAGTGGATTGTCCGTAGTGTTACCCCATGAATTACATCATCTTTGGCAATCACGTGCATTGAATGACTTATTCTTGTTAAACTATGGTCTTCAAGGCTTGAATGCATTACTATTAAAAGGAAACTTTGTCGATGAAAGAAATTATTATGAAGATTTTGTCAATTATTATCCATGGTGGAATACTGAACCAGTGTGGAAATAAATTACAATGTTGTTTGTTAGTTTTAATACTACCTTGTTTTTTATGTTCTTGTGATATATGGCATAATCTAACATTCGAAGGACAATCCCATCCGTTTATCTGTATAAAGACAGATACGGGCACGATACGGGTTAGTTGTTCGTACTTTCAGGGCAGTTATTATTTACACTATGGTATGAAAGGTGAGTGTACTGTGAATTACGACTCACTTAAATTGCAGACTAATGATAATAATTTAGTGATTCATAACAACTTGCCTCGTAAAGGTGTTCGCATGTATAAACTGCGTAAGGAAGAGTATCTCTCTATTCGTTTAGGATTCGAACGTAAAGATATATCCCTTGGGATAGTAAATCCCTTGGTATTGTATATCCTGCCATCAGACTTCATCACATTTAATGGTCAACGAATAACCAATGACACTTTGCGAGTAGAGTTGAAACCGGGCTTAAAAGGTCATAGTTAATTATGAAACACGCAATATTACTTTGTCTTTACAGACAATTGAGGCAGTATCCTATCCGTTATGGATGAGGGACTCTTCCTATGAGCCCGTAGGAACTGCTGTTTGTCGCTCTCATCACCTATGGTATTCTCGTGCATTAAATGATTTGTTTTTAGCGAATTATGGACTTCAAGGATTGTATGCTTTGATTTTAAAAGGTAATTTTGTAGCAAATAAAAACTATTATGAAGATTTTGTCGATAGTTACAGTTGGTGGCCGACACATTAAATGGCTTGGGCTTTACATGATTTTTATGTTATCTGTCCAATCTTGTGATATGGGACTCATACTTCCGTTAGACAACAACAAGTTTAGCTATGACTTTTCTTTATCGGAGGACAGTATGGTTAAGGTTAGCAGTATGTACTTCAATGGCTGGCATTACCTTCTCTTTGATTTAAAAGGAGAATATGTAATGAATCCCGATTCCTTAAAATTGGAATTTTGCGATAAGAACATAATAGTAGGGAAATTATTACCCTGTTCTGAAACAAATACATATAAAAAAAATAATACACATGTAAAGAATCGTTTAATTACAGTACAATTACGCTATGAACGTAAAGATAAAGAACAAGGGCTCGATGAGCCTTTAGACTTATTTGTTTTACCATCAAACTTCATTATGAGAAATGACAAAAGAGTACTCACAGATTCGTTGAGAATAGTATTGAGGAGCCCGAAGAGAAAATAGCTATGGTAATTAGGGTCTACTAATTAAATGTAACCAACTGAAGTTCAACAAATTACATTCCGACATACTTCCATAGTTCACTGGAAATGATTACCTTTGGGTGTTAAAATCAACAAGAATCGACATGAAATACTACTCCCAATACCACAATCACGAGCTGTTTGAGCTTCAAGAGTCTCTCTCGGGTTTGAGCAAGTCCAACCGCTGGGTGAAGCTTGCTGACAATCTTCCCTGGGACAAGATAGAGCAGGAATACAACAAGCGACTGAAGAACCGACACAACGGTGCAGGCAACAAGCCCGCCCGCATGGTTGTTGGTGCTCTGATAGTGAAGCATGCCAGAGGGGCTGAGCGATGAGAAGACCATCCAGGCCATCCAGGAGAATCCCTATATGCAATATCTGCTTGGGCTTCCCAAGTTCACGGAGAAACCCGTTTTCGTTCCAGAGTTGTTCGTCCAAATTCGCAAGCGTCTCGATCATGAATTCTTCAACCTGCTGACCTTGCTGCTGTCGGAGGCAGACGGCAGCAAGGCGAAAGCCGACTACATCACCCGCTCCAACGAGGAGGACGGCGTGGCCCACGTGCTGCAGAAGTTCTGCGGCGTGGAATGAGATTGGAATGGACGAAGAAGCCCTGCCTGTTCCATGCGCCCAGCTAAAGATGAAAATTTTGCAGTGATATAATGGCCGTATGGGAAAAATGAGATATATTTGCAGAGTAAATGCTTATGTCATGAACTGTCGTTATTTTAGAGTAATGCCTAACGCTTACGAGGAAGAAGGAGGTATCGTAATTTCTCCCGACGTGAATTCATGCCCCCATGTTTATGATGGCGAAGACGCGGAACGTGGTAAGGTATTTGTTTATGAACTAAAGGATGGCAAATACTGCCCTTACCTGATGGGGCCATGGGCAGTCAACTTGGTAGACGAAAATCTCAAGACCCTCCTTGACGAGTATGTTGCAGGAATTAAAGACATGGATAATCCCTTGAGTGTCTCAAAAGCAGATATAAAATTGAGCGTCAGTTTTTTGATAGTATGCTTGACCTATTAGTTGTAAAAACCGCTAATGGAATAGAATGTGGTGTTTATAGAATAAATACAAAAGGCAATGGCCTTGCTTATCCAGGTAATCCAATTTTTAAGTTTTAAAGATGATGTTTAAAAAGGCAGTATACGGCATAACCACAATAATATTACTGTGTGGTTCTTGCCAAGACAATAGTAAAAACTGTTTAGAAGCCAATGTCGAGATTCGTAATGAAAGCCTAAAAGAATCTATTTTGGAATATGATAGCATCATACGAAATGATCCCAAATATTCTGTTAATATTTCTAACAGAAACTACTTGCTTACCATCTATGAGAAGCAAGTCAATGACTCAGTGGTAAACTTTTCCATTTCTTTTAGCATTGATACTTGGCTTATGCAAGACGAGCCCGTGAGAGTTGCGCAAGTAAGTGACAAAATTGTCATTTTCTATCCATCAAGTAACTATTATGGAATTATAGCTACCGACAAGAAGTTACATGAAAAAATTGCCAGACTATACTTTCCCGAAGAGTACAAGCGGTTAACCAAGGGGAAAACTTTAGAAGAATCTTGCTATATCGATTGTCCTTCTTTGGTGTTGACCTTCTGCAAGGGAAGACTGATTAAGAAAAAGATGGATATCACATGGTAAAATTGATTATTGGAGACTACGTCAGCAAGAGAATCTATCGAGCCAATGACATAAGAGCCAAACTTCCAGATACAGCACGATGCTGGACGGGAATGTGCTACTTCGTTAAAAACGCGATGAAGTTCCTGAGGGAACTTTGTCTTGCCCTGACCGAAATCTGGCGTTTTTTAATCATTATCGTCACTATGAGGGTCTACGTCTGCTACCCTCTGTCTGTGACTCGAAATTAATTCGGCAGACCCTAATTAATAGAAACTATTCTTTTAATCTCAAATAGACCGATTTGGGCTTATTAAGCCAGAAAATTATGAATAAGATAATAAAGAAAATCAATAAACAACAATCTTTCGTATTTCTTGTTTTTTGTACATATATGCTCACTTCCTGCGTTATGGACAGAATAACTTCATTTGGTATAAGGAATAGTTCAAATGATACTCTTTATATCGAACTTTCTGAGTCAGATTCTCTTGATAATTTAATATATTGGTGCGAGGATTCGAATGATTTTATGCCCCCAATTTGGCCTACAGACACAACCGAGACATATATAAATAACAAAAAAGTAGTCATAGATGATCGTTTCTATGCATTGCCAGACTCAACCGTGCTCGTAAGTCCATACTCATTTGACACTAAAGATACCTGTTACATATATGCTATAAAAAAGCAGATAATTACACGTTATACATTAGATGAAATCCGTGAGAGAAAACTCTATGACCGACAGGTTGTAACCAAGAAAGATTTCCATGATCGCCTCTTCGAGTACAGACCGACAGGCTCCGTACTTATGCCCCAATACTGACAATTGCTATTTTTCTTGAAAAAAATGAGGAGTAGCATAGGATTATACCATAATAAATAATGTGTAGAAGAATATTAAATATCGTTGTCCTGCTTTTCTGTAGCCTCCTAACTTCGTGTTTTGGTGTGTTCTATATAGGAAATAATTATCTAAGTCCTTTTATAATAGATAAAGTTTATGGAAAATAAAAAAAGTCAGTTCGTTAAATTTGAGTACTTTCTGAATGCAATACATTATTGCATATATCTCGAGCAGGTTTGGTCAGGTAAGAAATTTGAGGTAATAGTAAGATTTCTCTATAAGCCAATGTTTGTTCTTCCCCTAAAGTTTGAATTTAAAGAAAAAATGAAAAAGCGATTGAATGGTCAAGATAAGGAAATAGAGAATATAAAATATGGTGAAAAATATGGATTGTCAATTGGCATGTCTCATTATCTGTTTGGATATTTCTACTCGAGCTATCCAGCATTCATTTCTTTCCTTTTTGGAGGGATTGCGCTTAAAACTGATCCATATCTGAACCCACTTCTGAGCATAACTATTTTAGCTCTTCCCATTGTTCTTTGTTATGTTCCTGCATACAAAGCAGTGTTCTCAAATAACAAGTATTTAAAATACTTTAAACAATTCAAGAAAGAAGACCACCAATGGCGTAAAAGCTGGAGAGTAAGAACTATTGCATTCTGCTTGGGGTCTGTGTTCGTAACTATTCTTGGAATAGTTGTTATGTGGGGGATTTTACTTATGTGAATTGCAACGCAAGAAGGCCATTTCTCCTCAATCATGAGCCATGAATGAATAATTTGTCCTGAATGTCATGGCTGCATGAGAGTTGAAATCCTCACCTATCAGGGCGAGGGCATAGCCGCCACCGACATCAGCAATGAGTATGTGCGCCACGAGGCTTTCATCAATAAGATGCCGCTCACGCAATACGACGACTTCGTCCATCAGGTGCAACATCCCATCTATTTACCACCCTTTCGTCGGTTACACTCACGGCATAGCATTTCGCAGTTGTCTGCAACCGTTGTTCCGCCTTTGCTCCACGGCTTAATGTGGTCGGCTTCCATTTCTTCGAGTTCAAAGTGCTTGCCACAATGAGGGCAAATGCCTTTTTGGCGTTCGTATGCTTCACGCTTTTGCTTTTTGTCGAAGGTGCGGAACGAAAGGTCGCGCAAATCTCCGCTTAACACATAGCGGTAGATGCCCGATTTCTTCATAATCTCGTCATCTTCCATGAGGTCATGTATCTGCTGTTCAAGTTTGTCGGTGTTGTAAACTTCACTGCCGAACTCATCAAACATCTCCCCCCAGTCAAGCCCCTTCATCTCTTTGCGGTATTTTGGAAAAGTTGACTTTACCCATGCCATGACCTGCAGGTAGTATGCCCAAAGCTTATAAGCGTTAGGGTTATACTGATGAATTGCCATATATTTGTCAACTGGTGTGGTGTCTGCTATTCCGTCATGGCGTGCCGCCCATTTCAAGGCAGTCTCCAAGTACGCCTGCTCCTCTAATTTCCCTGTCATATAGTCGCCGCCTACTTTGTAGGCCGCGCATCCATGCTTGCTGAAGTAGCGGCGTGCGTCCGTAACAAAAGGCCCTACATACACGGCGTTTCTCAACTCCTGATCAAGCAGACGCTCACCTGCGATGTTGATGACACGAAACCAGTCGAGTTTCTCCTTGTCAGTTCCGGTGCAGAAATACACTGTCAACTCGTAGTCGAGGAAATGCTGTTTTTCTTTATCAGTGAGATTGTCGAAATATAACACGGGGCGGTCTTTGTCCACAATGTTGAAGGCATGTTGGTAGTATTCGCAGATGGACAGTGTACGTTGCTGTCCGTCTATCATTTCAAAACTTCCGTCCCCAACAACGCTCCAATACATTATGTTGAGCGGAAAGCCTTTCAAGATTGTTTCTATAACGGCTTGCTGCTGTTTCAAGTCGTAGCGGAACTCACGCTGGTATGGTGGACGTATGTTCAGTTTGCCATGATAACCATAAACTCCATTATTGGGGTCGTTGGTGTAGCCGGATATAAGGTCGCGTATTGCGATTGATTTAAGTTCGATGTTCATAAGTTGAATTTTATGGTACGATAAATTATGCTCTTTTTCTTATAAGTATTCTGGCATAGCAACCAATGAGCTTGCCTTTGTCATTACGATAGCACAATTTGCCTTTGCGAAAGCTCTTGTCCTCACGGAACAATGCGGCGCATTGCTCTGCCGTCAGATTGGCGCTAACTCCACATTCCACGCCAAGCTCTCCACCATTGCCTATGCCTATTATCTCGAATTGGTCGGGATTGTATTTGTCCATGAATGTAATTGGTACTCCCATTACGCCATCATAATCACAAGGTATCAACTCGGTCTTTGAAACCTCAATGGCATCATAATTTATGTATTGAGGATATTCTTCAGGAGTATAGTTTTTATATAGGATGAGGTTTTCGTGGCGTTCTTTATAATCAAGATTTGTGAACCACGTAACGCCTGAAACACGTATCATACCTTTACGATGGGCGCCAGCAGTTGCAACATCTTCATACGAAGAAATGAAATGTCCTGCATTTCCTTTAAATCCAAAACCAAGCCACATTTTGTTGTCTCTTATCAAAGGGAAAATCTCTTTATACGACAATGCGTTCTGATGACCTATTATCAAGAACTTCTTGTCGTATTCAATCAGTTGTGCAACGTACTCTCTAAACAATGAGAACGGCGGATTAGTTACCACAATGTCAGCCTCCTTCAGCAGTTCGATGCACTCCTTGCTGCGGAAATCGCCATCGCCTTTCAATGGTTTCACCCCTATTTCCTCGGCATCAGGGATACGGTTGCCGTTCTTGTCGCCTTCGTATACAAGATACACTGCCTGCTCGCTTTGATTTTGGCTGAACAGGTCCATATTCTGATTCTTGTAGCAAGTGGTTATGAGCTTCTTCAAGCCGAGAAACTCGAAGTTGTAGGCGAAGTAAGTGAAGAAGTTGCTTATGCGTGGGTCGTCGCAGTTGCACAGCACCGTTTTTCCACGGAAATGGTCGTGATAGTGGTGCAATTCGTTGTTAATGTCTTCGAGTTGTGTATAGAATTCGTCTTTCTTGGCAGTTTTTGCCTTGTCGATAGTTCTTTTTGCCATGAGTAATAAAGATTGATAGTTATGAGACTTGTGAGCACGAACTATCAATCACGCCAAGACGCAAAAAGGGCGTGATGCTCCTTATTGCGTTCAGCTATGAGGCAGCCTCGGAATGGAAACCTCAGATTATCAATAAAGAATACATCACGCCTATGCGCGATGCATTTCTATTATACGATAATCTAAGGCACTCCATACCGAATGCCTTATCACAATTATTTCTGTTACGTTATTTCCATCCAATAAGTTTCCGAGGCTTTTGGCTGAACGCGAAATAATAGCGAATGCTTTGTTTTACCAACGATGTCTTGGAAAGGGGCAAGCCCAATCCGAGCGTAAAATTACAAATAAATACCGACACACGCCCACGTTTCACCATAAAACTTCTAAAAACTTTCTGCCCGATTGCAGTTTATCGGGATGTTTTGGTTACTTTTGCATTGATAACGTAAAAAAACGACAACGCACATGTTTCTCATTAAATTACTCCGCAACTGGCTCACCACGTTTGGCAGCTACCTCTTCCTGATGGGCCGTTCCTTTTCGCGCCCCGAGCGCATGCGTGTGTTCATGAAGCGCTACGTCAAGGAGATGTCTCAACTGGGTGTCGACTCCATCGGCATCGTGCTACTCATATCGTTCTTCATCGGCGCGGTGATCTGCATCCAGATGAAGGTGAACATCCAGAGTCCGTGGATGCCCCATTGGGTAACGGGCTATGTGACGCGCGAAATCATGCTGCTGGAGTTCTCCTCATCCATCATGTGCCTGATTCTTGCGGGCAAGGTGGGTTCCAACATTGCCTCGGAGATTGGCACGATGCGCGTGACCCAACAGATCGACGCCCTCGATGTGATGGGCGTCAACTCGGCCTGCCACCTCATCCTTCCCAAGATCATGGGCTTGGTAACCATCATGCCGTTCCTGGTGATCTTCTCATCGACCATGGGCATTGTGGGCGCCTACGCCACGGCCTACATCGGCCACATGATGTCGCCCGAGGACCTTACATCGGGCATGCACCACGCCTTCAACTCGTGGTTCATGTGGATGAGCATCATCAAGAGCCTGTTCTTCGCCTTCATCATCTCGAGTGTGTCGAGCTATTACGGCTACACCGTGGAGGGCGGCTCCGTGGAGGTCGGCAAGTCGTCGACCGACGCCGTGGTGTCGTCGAGCGTGCTCATCTTGTTCTCCGACGTGTTCCTCACCCAACTGTTGTCGTAACGCATTTCCCAACCCTCTCAACCATCAGCCATCATGATTGAAATTAAGCAACTCACCAAATCGTTTGGCGACAGAACGGTGCTCCAGGGCATCGACGCTGTCTTCGAAACGGGCAAGACCAACCTCATCATCGGCCAGAGCGGATCGGGAAAGACCGTTCTGATGAACGACCTCGTCGGACTGCTGGAGCCCACGTCGGGACAGATACTCTACGACGGTCGCGACTTTGTTACCATGGACAAGCGCCAACGCATCCTTTTGCGCCGCGAAATGGGCATGACGTTCCAGGGATCGGCCTTGTTCGACTCGCTGAACGTGCTGGAAAACGTTAGGTTCCCGCTCGACATGTTCTCATCGATGAGCAGCCGGGAGCGCGACAGGCGCGCCATGGAGTGCATAGAGCGCGTGAACCTCAAGGGCGCCGAGACCAAGTATCCCGACGAGATCTCTGGCGGCATGCAGAAGCGTGTGGCCATTGCCAGGGCCATTGTACTCAACCCGAAGTACCTCTTCTGTGACGAGCCCAACTCGGGTCTCGACCCCAAGACATCGCTCGTCATAGACCGCCTGCTGTCGGACATTACACACGATTACGGCATAACGACCATCATCAACACGCACGACATGAACTCGGTGATGGGCATCGGCGAGAAAATTATCTTCATCTACCAAGGACACAAGGAATGGGAAGGCACCAAAGACCAAGTGATGGACGCCAAGAACAAACGCCTCAACGACTTCGTCTTCGCCTCCGACCTCTTCCGAAAGGTTCGCAAAGCCGAGCTCGACGAGGACAACAACAAGTAGCAGCCGCAAGGGGGTGCCACACCCCACAACACAGGCGGGCGCTTTTAGACCATTCTAAAAGCGCCCGCCTGCTGGTTTATCCCACATCGGCCATTAGACCGAGTTTCGCCTTAGCGCATGTACCACACGCCACCCCGCTCCACCATGGGAACGACCACTTGCTCGTTCAGGCTGTCGCCATAAACGAACCCGAGGAATACGGTGGCGGCATGGCGCGCCGTGTCGGCCGTGGCCCTGATAACACGCACCTCCTTGATGCCGTGGTGCTCGTCGTTCTGCTGTCCCACAAACATCTTCGCGTTGGCAATGAGCTGCTCGCGGTAACTCTTGGGGATGGAGTCGGCGCGACAGGTGCCGTCTACAAAACTGGCATAGTCGCCCTGCAGCAGTTGCTCATAATAGACCTTCGCCGACTGGGCTGCCAGCTCACTCGCATCGGGCCCCGTCGACTCGCCGCAGGCCACGAGAAGCGACAGGGGAAGAAATAAAAGAAGTAGCTTTTTCATCATTCGAACAATCGGTTCTCCTAAGTGTCGACCGCCTGAACGCCATTCGGTCGGTCGGTTTCTCATAACACCTGGCGTAGGTTCGGCTCCTCCACGGGGCCACTCTACGGGCCTCAACGCAACGCGCCGTCCCACCCTCTTGGGCTACGGACGGCGCGGCAGAGACCTGCGGCCTCCTTATTTCTGTCGGATAAAGACGTTGATGGGGCAGCCATGGAGCGACCAGTTGTCGCGGATCTTGTTCTCCAAGAAACGGCGATAAGGCTCCTTGATATACTGCGGCAGGTTGGCGTAGAACACAAACGACGGGATCTGCGTGTTGGGCAACTGCGAGCAATACTTAATCTTGATATACTTACCCTTGGTCGACGGTGGTGGCGTCTGCTCGATGATGGGCAGCATCACCTCGTTGAGCTTCGTGGTTCCGATGTGGATGTGACGGTTCTGGTACACCTCCTTGGCGGTCTCGAGCACCTTGAAGATGCGCTGCTTGGTGAGCGCAGATGCGAAGATGATGGGGAAATCCACAAACGGGGCCATGCGGTTGTAGATGGCGTTCTTAAACGTGTCGATGACCTTCTGGTCCTTGTTCTCCACAAGATCCCACTTGTTGACCACCACGATGAGGCTCTTGTTGTTCTTCTGGATGAGCTGGAAGATGTTCATGTCCTGCGCCTCGATGCCACGTGTGGCGTCGACCATGAGGATGCAAACGTCGCTGTTCTCGATGGAACGTATGCTTCGCATCACACTGTAGAACTCCAGGTCCTCGGTGACCTTGTTCTTCTTTCTGATTCCTGCCGTATCGACGAGGTAGAAATCGAAGCCAAACTTATTGAAACGTGTGTAGATGCTGTCGCGCGTGGTGCCCGCAATCTCGGTCACGATGTTGCGGTCCTCGCCGATGAAAGCGTTGATGATGCTCGACTTACCGGCGTTAGGACGTCCCACGACGGCGAAGCGGGGAATGTCGTCGTCCACAATCTCCTTGGCCTCCTTGGGCAGCGTAGCGACCACAACATCGAGCAGGTCGCCCGTTCCGCCACCTGTGGCTGCGCTGATGCACTGGGGGTCGCCCAGTCCGAGCTTGTAGAACTCGGCGGCCTCATAAGCCTCACCACTGTTGTCGACCTTGTTGGCCACAAGGATCACGGGCAGCTTGGCGCGGCGAAGAATGGTGGCCACGTCCTCATCCCAATCGGTGAGGCCCGTCTCCACATCCACGAGGAAGAGCACGAGGTCGGCCTCCTCGGTAGCCACCTTCACTTGTTCGCGGATGGCACCTTCGAAGATGTCGTCGGACTTCACTACCCATCCGCCGGTATCGACGATGGAGAACTCCTGTCCGTTCCATTGGCACTTGCCGTACTGGCGGTCGCGCGTGGTACCGGCTGTGTCACTGACGATGGCCTTGCGGCTTTGCGTCAGACGGTTGAAAAGCGTGGACTTGCCCACATTGGGCCGTCCAACTATCGCTACTAAGTTTGGCATATTCGTTCAGATTATTTTGTTTGTCAATGAAGCCCGGGCGCCGCATGGAACGTCGGTCCATCCGTTGTTGTTGCCCAAGGCTGTGCGCGCCAAGCCACCGGAAATGGCAGCCCGTGTGGCCACTCCTTACTGGGGATTGTAGCCGAAATGGGTGAGCTCGCGGTCGGAGTTGCGCCAATCCTTGTCAACCTTCACGAAAATCTCGAGGAAAATCTTCTTGTCGAAAAATTTCTCAAGGCTCTTTCGGGCCTCGGTCGACACCTTCTTCAGCGCCACGCCCTGGTGGCCGATGATGATGCCCTTCTGCGAGTCGCGCTCCACATAGATCACGGCGTTGATGCGTATGTGGGTGTCGTCTTCCTTGAAGCGTTCCACAACGACCTCCACCGAGTAGGGTATTTCCTTGTCGTAATAGCGCAGGATCTTCTCGCGTATAATCTCCGACACGAAGAACTTGGCGGGCTTGTCGGTGAGCTGGTCCTTGTCGAAATAAGCGGGGCTCTCGGGCAGCAGCTCGCGTATGCGCTTCATGAGCATGTCGATGCCAAACTTGTTCTTGGCGGAGATGGGCAGTATCTCGGCGTTGGGCAGCAGCTTGCTCCACTTCTCCACCAGTGCGCCCAGTCGTTGCGTGGGGTTGGGCGCGCCTTTCTTGGGTGCGTCGGGGGTGGCCAGCTCGTCAATCTTATTGATGAGCACAATGACGGGGATGGTCATCGTGCGCACCTTCTCGAGAAACTCCATGTTTTTCTCAGGGTCCTCCACCACATCGGTGACGTAGAGCAGCGTGTCGGCGTCGGCCAGAGCCGACTCGGAGAACTGCAGCATCATCTCCTGCATCTTATAGTTGGGCTTGAGCACGCCGGGGGTGTCGGAGAACACGATCTGCGTGTCGTCCGTGTTGACGATGCCCATGATGCGATGGCGTGTGGTCTGGGCCTTGAATGTGGCAATGCTCAACTTCTCGCCGACGAGCTGGTTCATCAGCGTCGACTTTCCTACGTTGGGATTGCCCACGATGTTTACAAATCCTGCTTTGTGCATGCGTATGTAAAATATTGGATAGGGGTGATGGTATTGGGTTTGATGGGGTGTAAAGCGTAAAAGTGAGGGGTGTGATAAGAAGACAAAAGTCCAGAAGCTCAGTCACAACGCCTTGGCCTACGGCCCGAGGCTATTGCTTGTTGGAATGACTGGACTTCTGAACTTCCTGACTATGTTGTCGGTGTTGCTCGATCGCTATTATTTCTTTCCGGCTGCGGCAGCTCCGTCGTATGCCCACTTGAAATAGGCTGCGCCGTGCACAAATCCCGCACCGAAAGCTGTTAGGATGAGTTTGTCGCCTTTTTTGAACCGATCTTCAAAGTCCCACATCGCCAAGGGGATGGTAGCCGAACTGGTGTTGCCATACCTCTCGATGTTGATGAGCACCTTCGACGGGTCGATTTCCGCGCGCTTGGCCACAGCCTCCTCAATGCGGAGGTTGGCTTGGTGGGGAATCACCCAGTCGACCTCGTCGGGCGTGAGGTTGTTCTGCCTCATCACCTCCATCACGTCGTCGCTCATGTTGGTCACAGCATAGCGGAACACGGTGCGTCCCTCCTGGTAGAGGTAGTGCAGTCGGTGGTCGACGGTGAAATGTGAGGGTGGGCAAACACTGCCGCCAGCCTTCAGGTGGAGGAAAGGCAAGCCCTTGCCGTCGGTGCGGAAGAACGAGCTCTGCACGCCGACGCCCTCTTCCTCGGTGGCTTCCATGAGCACGGCGCCTGCGCCATCGCCGAAGAGCACGCATGTCTGGCGGTCGGTATAGTCGACCACCGACGACATCTTGTCGGCTCCGATGACAATGATCTTCTTGTAGCGTCCGCTCTGAATCATCGAGGCCGCCATGTCCATCGTATAGAGGAATCCGCAGCACGCAGCCGAGAGGTCGAACGCAAAAGCGTTCTTCAATCCCAGCTTGCCGAGCACGATGCTGGCCGTGGAGGGAAACTTATAGTCGGGCGTGGTGGTGGTGACGATAAGTGCGTCGATGGTGTCGGGGTCGACACCCGTCTTTTGCAGGAGCTGCTTAGCGGCCTTGCGCGCCATGTAGCTGGTGCCAAGGCCCTCCTCGGTGAGGATACGGCGCTCCTTGATGCCCACACGCGTCTGTATCCACTCGTCGCTGGTGTCGACCATGCGCGACAACTCCTCGTTGTTGAGGACGTAGTCGGGCACATAGCCGCCAACGCCGGTGATAATCGCGTTGACCTTACCCATTATTCAGCTGCTTCCTTAACGATAGCTACCTTGCCACGATAGTAGCCGCAGGTGGGGCAAACCGTGTGGTAAACGTAATAAGCGCCGCAGTTGGGGCAAACAGCCAATGTGGGAGCTACTGCTCCGTCGTGGGTTCTACGCTTGAGTGTACGTGTCTTTGACTGACGTCTTTTAGGATGTGCCATTTTAAATAATAGTTTTAATTTGTTATTTTTAAATCTTTCAATGCCGCCCATCGGGAATCCACGGCTTTCTCTCCATCCTCGTCACCGCTTCGGGCGGCCGAATGTTCCTTGAGCACATTCATCATGGCAGGATTGCATTTTCCAGGTGCATGCACATGCCTGAGCGGGATGCTGAGCGCTATGGACTCGTAGACGAACCACGCCACATCGAGTATTCCTTCTTCCTCGCTTACCGTGACCACGTCGTCGTCCTCCGAGCCGGTGTCGCCGAGCTGAGCGGTGAGCCTGTCGTGGGTCTCAATGGGTTGGTCCATATCGTCGAGACAAACGTCGCAGGGCACCGTCACTGTGCCGGCAGTGTCGACAAGCAGTTCAAAGAGGTTGTCGCGGCGGTGGATGGTCAGTGTGCTGTGCAACTGGCCGCTCCTCACGTCGGGAGCGTCGATAGATGCAAAGAAATCATCACCGAGGTCGCGTTCCATTACGGTCTCGCCCTCGGGAAGGCTCTTCAAGTCGATCTTAAACGTCTCTAAACTTGGCATATCTACACTTTGGGTTGCAAAGTTACCACTTTTCCCCGATATAAAAACAATTTTTGGCAAAAAGTTGAATGTTAATGGGCTAAATTCGTATCGTTCACCCCTTTATCGGCCCCGCGAAAGCCCCATCAGCCTATCCTACACGCCTCAACACACCTACGCACTCCTAATATATAATCCCAAATTGGCCATTTGACCGAAATAGGGGAAATGGTAAGATGGGCACCACCATCATGAACCGATAGGGAGCAGGCATCAACTGGCGCACCCTCCCAATGGTTTGCGCTTCTCAAAATACGCAACAATCTATACATCAATCTACACGTTTGTTTTCAACGACGCAAAGATTTGCCGCAAATACGCGATTCTCAGCGCATTTTCATAAACACCTAACAATCAGCACGTTGCACCCACAATGCCACATCCAACGCTCCACATTCAACCTTTCGTCTTTCCGTTAGGCATGTTTCGCCCCTCGAAACATGCCCATCGGCAAGACGAAACCTTCCCAATCGAGGCACGGTTAGCCATCTTTCGCAACTCGATACATGCCCAACGGCAACCGCTACGCTCATTTTAGCAGCGCCCATCCCGCAAAAACGGCGTTTTCGCGCGCTGGTTCGCACATAATCCCGACACAACTTCTTAGCAATATTATCCAACAATCTGTTGCGCCAGCCCACCATCCTTCCAGCCTCATCCAACAAGGCATAGGTGCCGTAAACCCCACAGGGGGCTAACAAAACCCCGCTACGGCATAAACCGTAGCGGGGCAATGTAACAACGGACGACCGATGAGCCCAACCTTACTCTTCGCGATCCATATAGTCGTCAATCCATTTTACCTCATCGGCCAATTCATCAGACACAGCGTCATAACCGAAGTCGGGCATCAGCTGAATGCGCTTCACATAATTCGGATTGACAGTCTTGTCAAAGTCTTTATTGGTCGACATGAAGTCCTCGTATATACCTACAGCTACCTCTACGGTAAACTTCATGGGCAGGTTACACATGAAATCGGTCGACACAAACCCATAGGGCTTATCATGCAACAAGGTGAAATATCGGGTGGTAAGGAGTTTACCCCACTCATCATAGAGCTTCACACGCATTCCCTTGCGATAATAGTTCTTCGAGCCACTATACTCCCATTCGGTCAAGAAGCCATACTCGTAGTACTCATACGTCTCTCTGCCCATATATTGGGTAACCCGCTTCACCCGGGCACCCTCCACAGGCTTGTGGAGCTTATACTCATCGATATTCAACATTCGCTTCTTATCGTGCTCCACCACGGTCACCAAAGCGCTCCAATCTTCGCTCTCGTCAAAGTTTTCCACATCAAACTTGATGGGGTATTTCTTGTTCTTCTCCAAGTTCATTCCAGGCGCCAGGTTCACCATCTTCACGATAGCGGTGCCTTTCCTGATGAGCAGGCACAGGTCGGAGAAGTGGTTGGGTTCTATCTTCTCGCGCCCCACCCTTTGGAACGTCACGTGTCCCTCGAACCTCGTGGTGTTGCTTGTGCCACTCGACACGGGTGCCACCGACATTTCCTTGATTGTGGGGAAATAGTATTCGGTCTTGGTGGGGAGCTTGTCCTTCAGCAGGGATATGTTTCCAAACACGCTTCCCACTCCGGGTATGAGTTTCACCACGGTCGGCACCTTGTCGTTGATGCCATAAGCGTTGAACATGCTGGTCACCACGGCCACATTCTGCACCTTAAAGAGCTCCAGGCCAATGCTACGCTTGGTGACATCGTTGCCGGCCGTAAACTCATAGAAGGTATAGGGAAGCTTAATGCTGTTGGGGTTCTGCCATTCGCGCTTCGAGCACTTGAAGTTCTCGGCAAACGCATCCTCCACGCTGACTGTTGCACCCAGGCCACCGTCGAAAAGCGAGACGCCGAAACCCGATATAAACGACAGATTTAAGCCAAAGGTGAAGTTCATCTTGTCGAAGGTTCGTTTTCCGGTATGGGTGTCGGTCGAACTGGTTGTGAACTGGCTATCCCTAAACTTCAGATAGGGCAAGGTCTCATAGCTCCGCTTACCCACCTCCATGCCGAAGATCAACTCTCCCTTATCAGTCCAGGTCCTATCAATGTGGTCGAATCCCATTTCGCTCTCCAGTTGGAACGATGAACCGAGCGACAACACGAAAGGAATAACATCGATGCTCGGGGCGGGAATGGGAATGCATGGCGGGCGCTCCACCGAGAACGGTCCCAGCAAACTGGTGTTGAGGGTGCCTGTTCCGGTGAGATTGACGGTTTGCTCCAGCGTAACGATATAATCGGTCTTCAACCAAAAGTCCATGCCGTCGCCGCTGTCGTCGTAGTGGGCGTCGCAGTAAGCCCTCAGGCGGGCCTTGAACTCATGGTTCTTCTTGAAATTGCCGGTCCATACATAAGGTGTGGTTATCGGTGGCAGTTTCTTGCTGTCGGCAGCATACCCAATCGTAAAGGTCTTGTCGAAAACAGGTGTGCCCGAGGGGCGGCCACGCGTAACAAACTGCTTGGCCAACGACTCGTCGGGGAGGCGGGTCCTCAGGTCGAACTTCAGCACCTTGAACACACGCTTGGTGCCGACGCTCTTGCCGATACACTTATACTGGTCGCCCTCCTTGAACACGCGCTCGGCCTCGATGGCGATGCCATCAAACAGCGAGTCGGCGGCATGGTACACCACCTCGCCCGTCTGGGGAAGCAACTCCTTGGGCATGCTGGTGCTGAAACTCACGAGCGAGTCTTTGATCTCAGCGATGTAGCCCTTGTAGTTGTCGTGGTTGAGCCATATCACATCCTCATTAAACTGATACTGGGCATTGAGCGTCGAGCTTTTCACGTGGCGTGGCGCTGTGAATCCGTCGCCGTTGTTCTCTATGCCATCGTCGTCGGCCGTCGGCTCATCGACCAGCGAGTCGAAGGAGAGCGAGCACGAGGCCAGCAAGCCCACAAGGAGCAGGAGAAGGTAATGCAGTCGTTTCATATTGTCGTTGTTGTGTGTGGGTTAATGAATGGTGAAGGGTGAGGGACTAACGATGGATAGCGGCACGTCAGTCGATCCTCAAGCTGACGAGGTTCGACAGGGTGCCGTGGCTCTGTCCGTCGAACTCCACCTCATAATCGAACTCATAGAGCTTGAACGTGGAGCGGTCGATGGCTCGAAACTTGATGGTTTCGCCCAGCACCACGTCGCGGCGGCCAGTAATGCGAAACACATAGTAGGGGATTCCCTTCCACTCCTGACGCACAGGCACGCCACGCAACTCGCCTGCCACAAAGGCTCCCACGAGCAGCATGTCGCTGGGCTGCCGTCCGTGCACGCTGATGTCGGCATACACCACCGTCTCGTTCATATACTCACCTTTCTGGTCGCGCCACGGGCCCACGACCCTCACCAGGCAGGTGTCGGCCACGGTGGGATCGACCACCGACCGCGCCACCACCTTGCACACGCCGGCCTTGAGGGCCAAGAGCGAGTCGCCGGTCACCGTGGCGATGGAGTCGACGTCGCTCTCCCACTCCACGCCCACGTCGCCCGAGACGGCTGGCATCACGAAGGCTATGAGGCGGCATGTGTCGCCGGCAAGAATGTCGATGGTGTCGCGATAGAGCACCATGGTGGGCTTTTGTTGAGAGTCATCCTCTTCGTAGGTGTAGAAGTCGCCACACGAGCACAGGGCTGCGGCGGTGAGCAGCAAGCACGCCGCGACACGTGCAAGGCTCAGCGATGACGAGGATAGATGTTGTAGCTTCATATCGACAAGATGTGAGTGGTTTGGAGATAGGGATTGTAGCTTATTGTTTCGTGGGCGCTGTCACCGTCACGATATTCGAGGGCTTGCTGGAACGTCCGTTGGAGTAGAGGAGCACCACATAGTAGTCGGCGCTCTCGCCTGCCGACAACACACGGTCGGAGTGCATCAGATCGTTGAGGTCCTCTGAGATGAGATACTCGAAGGTGGCGCTGCCCGGCTTGCGGATATACACGCCCCAATAGCGCTCGCCTTCGGGCTGCTGGCCGTGGCAATCCCACGAGAGGCGGGTGCGCTCGGCCTTGGCGTCGTAGCGTCCGATGAGCTTCAGCGTCACGTCGACGGCGGTGTTGCGGTCGTTCATGGCCGACACCACAAGGCTCGGTCCGGAGCTGATGCCGGTGGAATTGAACGACTCCACGACATACTCGTAGCGGCGCTGGTTGTTGAACGGTGGGTTGTCGTCGACGCACATGCGGTAATCGTTGGCGGCCACCTGGTCGGCTTCGTAAGAGGCGATGAGCTCCCAGTCGGCCTGGCCCTCCAATCGGCGATACACGTTGTGGAGGATGATGGCCTTGTCGGCGCCAGCTATCCAGCAGAGGTGTATGCCAGCGGTGTCGACCACGAGGGTGTCGAGGTGAGCCGGTGTGGGCGGCAGCAAGTGGGGGCGCTCCACCTGCAACATGGCGGTGTAACGGCCGATGTTGGAGGCGTAGTCGGTGGCACGCACACGGTAGTAGATGTACTTCTGGTTGACATCGACGGCCACCGAGTCGGTGAACGTGGTGTCGCGCATCTGCTGCGGCGAGATGATCATGAACTCATGCGTCGAGTCGTTGGCGGCCGCCACCTCGTAGAAGGCTATGTCGCCGCGGTCTTGCGGTGCGGGCGACCACGACAGGTGGATGCGGCCGTTGTCCTCGACGGTGGCCTTGAAGTTGAGGGGAGGCTCGGGAGCCTTCTTGTCCTCAATGCGCAACTGCACGGGCATGGAGTAGCCCATGTTGCCGGCCGTGTCGACAGCGGCAATGGTGAGCATACCGGTTGCCAAGCCCGTCACATCGACGGTAAGCACCGTGTCGGTGGGGTTGAACATCGTTTCGGTGAGGCGCTTCCATTGCTTGCCGGTGTAACGCTCGTTGTAGTAAAGGGGCATCAGGCCGATGCAGTCGTCCTCAACATACGCCTTCTCTACCTCGATGTGGGCCGTAACGATCTGCAGCGAGTCGGGGGCTCCATCGCGGTCGATGAGGATGCGGCGAACGACAGGTGCCGTCGGGGCGTCGAGGTCGCCCACACGCACCTTATGGGTGGTGGAGCTGACGAGCAGGTCGCCGAAGGCATCGTAGGCCAGCACGCGATACTCGTACACGCCGGGCTTCTCCACCACGTCGGCATAGCGGCTGGTGTTCTCCTCTATAAGACCCAGGTCGAGCGCCGAGGTGTAGGGGCGCTTCGTGAGGCGCTGCCACTCCGTCTCGCCCTCCAGGCGACGCTCCACCTCGAAGGCCGAGTTGACGGCGTCTTCCCAACGAAGCAACACGTTCAGGGCCTTGCCCACCGAGTCGCTGTAAACGGGAGCGTAGGTCATCGGCTTATACTTGGTGCAGGTAACCTCCACATGTCCGGGCGCGATGGGCAGACGGCCATGCGGATCGCGCTTGGCGGGCTGCAGGATATACTCGTAGTGCACGCCGGGCTTCACGTCGCGGTCCACATAGCGCAGACCGATGGCTTGCGCCACGTCGGGACGCCATTCGCTCACCATCTCGGCGAAGGCAAACTTGGTTTGCTGATCGTCGTAAACCTCGAGCATGGCACCCACCGCGCCGTAGGGCTCGCGCGTCTGGCCTGGCATCACCTCGCCCTTGCCATAGAGCATGCCCACGGCCACGAAGGCCAGCGAGTCGCTCTCGGGATAGCGGGCACGCAACTGCTCAAGCGTCTGCGGGCGTATGCCCTTGGCGATGAGGTCGTCGTGGTATTGGCCGCTCTTGTCGGTATAGGTGCGGTAGAGGTTGTAGCCCACCTGGTTGAGGTAGTTCCACGTCACGAAGTCCTCGGGCGCCCAGCGCAGCACGATGCTGTCGCCGTAGCAGCGCGCCAGCAGGTTGATGGCTGCGGGCTTCGCCTTCACGGGCGTGGCATGGGCCGTATCGGGCTTCAGCACGAAGATGCGACTGTCCTTCAGGCTATCGGTCACCTCGGCCGACGACCTGTTGGCGCGACCGGGCGCAAGGATGGCCGACGCCGACACCGCCATAAGGAGCGATGCCAGAAGTGTTGCTATGACCTTGTGTCTTTTCATAATCCGTTGTTTTTTATGTTTACTGTGATGTTAGTGGATAGGATATTCTCGTCATCTGACGCGTGTACGCCGGGTGGGCGTGGAGGTCGTGGTCGAAGAACTGGTGGCCGCCTTCCGTACTGGCGTGGTGGTCGTAGATTTCTTCGTCGTCGTATTCGTGGTGTTAGACGTTGCGCCATTGGTCGACGTGCTGCCCGACGTGGTGCCACCCGTCGACGTGCTGCCCGACGTCGAAGTCGATGTGCCGGTCGACGTGCCCGTTATGGTGCCGGTCGGCACGCGCCTCAGCGGTTGCGAGGCGCCGGTGTTCGAGGTCGAGGTGGTGTCGGTCGTCTCGGTGTTGATCGGACCCGACACGCGGTTCTGCTTCGTAGCGTCGGCGCGCTCTATGTCGCCCCTCGTCAGGGTGCCAACCTTCTCCACCGTAGTGGGCGGAGTGGGTGTGGTTTCGAACTTACGGACAGGCGTAGCGTCCAACTTCGGCAACGTGCTGTCGGTCTTGGGAGCCGACTCTATCAAGTTGTGATTCTTATCATACTTGTTGCCGTCCTTGTCAACCCAGTTGCCGTCGGCGTCGAGTTTGTGATCCTTAAGCCAGTCTAACGCTTTCTCCTGTTCCATTTCCTTCCTGAACTGCTCAGGCGTCTTGGTGTTGTTCATCTGGAAGTCTTGCTTGGAAGCGGTACTTGAGCCTACAGGCTTGTTCGTCGTGCCTGTGCCACCTGTCGTTCCCGTGCCACCTGTCGTTCCCGTGCCACCTGTTGGGCTACTGATCACCAAGCCACCATCGTTGGGGAATCGGTTGAGGTCGGCCACAGTGGTCGGCACAAAGCCCTCTGGCTTGTCGTCGAAGGCCGAGCGCAACAAGATGTTCACCACAGGAGCGTTGTAGGTCATGACATTCTTATAGCGTCCCTTCGTCATGTCGTACAGGTCGGGGATGGCCACATACTCGCCATTGTAGAGGTCGAACACGTTGACGCGGTACACCTGCACCTTCACGTAGTTAATGCCCTTCAGCGCCTTGACATAATCGAACGGGCGGTAATCGGCAGAGGTCTCGTCGGCGAGCGCCGTCCACACCTTCTTCTGATTGTCCTGGGCGAATCGGTCGACCAGTTCCTTCGACTGTCCCTCAAACTCGAAGATGTCGTTCGGATCGAGCAGGTACGTGGTGAGCGCCATCTGATAGAACGGCACCGACGCCTTGGCGTAATTTCTGGTGAACGAGAAGCTTGTAGAAGCAACGAAGCTGCTGTCTTGCTTATCGGTGTTCACGTTCACGTATAAGCCGTTGCGCTCTTCCAGATAACTGGAAACGAGATTCTTCAGCCTTCCCTTTTGCTTAAACAGGCTGTTCGCACGGGTCATCTCGCTCTGCAAGCTGACGCTGACTCGTCTTGCGAGACCATACACATCCGTGATGTTGCGTAAAGCCTCTGAAGACAAGCGGGCAAATCGGTCGTCTAACATTCCAACATTAACGCCACCCATACGGAAGTTGCCCACGAGGGCCACGTCTTCCTCAGGTTTGTCCAACTCGCGAACGGGGAAGTAGTCGCGCTCAGGACAGTAGATCAGCGTCTTGAAGAGATCCTTGGCGCCTTGGAACACATTGCGTGAACCATTACGGCCAAGCAAGCCGGCATACATGCCGCCGTTACCCACCGCCAACAACGACTCGGTGGTGGTTACACCGATGTTGTACTTCAACAGCTGGGCTCTCCAACCGCCTATCAGCGCGTAGTTGCTCAACCAACTGAGGTAGAAGAACGGGTCGCGTTGGATCCAGTAACCGTTGACATCATTGACGAGCATCGCCGAATAGTCGGTGTGGTTGGGGAAATAGTCGTACTTACGGGTATTCACCTCGTAGTCGATGAGGCGCGACGTGACGAACGGCTTCTCATACTGCATCGTATAACCGCCGAGGTATTCGCCGCCCTGCCATGAGGATGACGTTATGGTGAGGGGCAGGTACGCCAGGTTGATGGTGTCGACAACCTCGTAAGGAATCTCCTCTTCGGTCGTAAACTTCTTAGTGGTGTACATGTTGGCATTGCTTGCCAGGCCGTCGAGGATCTTACGGATCTCGTTATCGACCAGACCACGCGACTTCCACTGCTTATAGACAGTCTCAGCCAATTGCTTTCTGTTCTTGTCAATAGCCGTATTGCTACCGGATGGCGACCAGGCACCACCCTTCGATGATGTGCCGCCAACCTTCTGACCGTTCACGGTGCTGCCCGCACTCTTCGCCCCGCTCGTGCCTGTCATGCCGGCTGTTGCCCTTGAGGGAGGCAACGAGCTCGACGAACTGCCCGAAGAGGAGACGCCTTGAGCGCTCATATACTGCCTGATGTCGGGCACCAACTCTCGCCAAGCGTTGATAGCCTGCTGGGTCGGACTGGCGCCTCCATTGGCCTTCGTGAGCAACAGGGTGAACGAGGTTGGATACGTCTTTTCCTTCTCCACCATTTCTTTCCTCGTCATAGTCCTCGTGGTAATGTAGTCGAGGCTCAGGTCGACGTCGACATCATATCTGCCATTCGACACGTCGCTGAGTCCGTCCTCCGGGGCAATGATGTTGCAACTAACCACCTTCTTCTTCGAAGCGGGAAGTATCGAGGTCATCGTCTTCACCACAGCGTCCTTGGTGCTGTAAAGTTGGCGTCCGTCCTTCTTGTCGTACACATACTGTCGCCATATCATCTTGTCGCCCGGCTTCTTAAACTTGAACTCGCGTGTCAGGGCGATGTTCGGGAAGATCAGGTCGTACGAGTGGGCGTTGATGCGCTCCACCTTCTTGTTTGACGACTCAGCGGCCTCAACATCCACGTCAAACTTAAGCTTGTTGTGCTGCGACGGATAAGCCAGCGCCACGTAATCCTCAAGGTTGAAGTCCTCAGAGAGAGGATCGAAATCGTCGAAGCCCTGCTCGGTGGTGCGGAAATAGTAGTACTTGGCCTGCGACCACGGGGTGTAGTCGGCCTTGAACGGGGTCGACGTGGTGTCGACGGTCCAAGGATCCACCTCCATACCGGCCTCAATCTGCTTGGCGCAGCCCACAACCTTCAACGCATAGAAGCGGTTGGGCTTCAGCAGGCGCATGTCGAGGATGTGTTGCGATGTCGTTTCGCCACCACGGTAGTAAGCCACGACCTCCTTGTAATCCGGACGCACATGCAGCGAGTCGTTATAGGCTCGTGTTGAGTCGGTGTACGAATAGAGGTAAGCCACATACTTGCCATCCTGCTGATCCTTGTTGCGGAAGATGAACGTACGCGAAGCCAATGCGGCAATATCCTCACTGACAATGCCGTTCTTCTCAAGACGGGCGCGCTCGTTCTCATCAATCAGGCGATAGTGCTGGTTGAGGTTGGCGTTGGTCTTGATGGTAGGACGCCTGCCCAGCTCGGGTGCGATGCGGGCGCTATAGGCCCATCCCTCACGACGGCGCTCGCTACCAATGCTCATCTCGCTCCACATGTCGAAGTTGTCGAGCGGATTGCCGTAGAACATATCGCACACCTCACCACACTCGAACGAGAAGCTGCGGTTGACGTTCACCAGTCCACCCAAGAGTTTCAGTTTGATGCGGGCCTTACCCACCGCGTAGTTGGGGTTAGGAAGTGCGCATCGGAACATACCGCCGATACCGGCGTCGAGCAGGTCAATGGAGTTGTTGTAGAAGCCCAAACGGATGTGGAGCTTCAGCACAGCGTAAAGGTACGCGTACATCTGGCCCTCGGCATACCAGCCATTGTGGCCGGGCTTCGCTCCCTTACCGTGGTTGAGGTTGGTACACCAACCACCACTGAGGTTGCGCAGCGACAGGTCGAATCCTGCCTGCACACCCATGTCGGCGGAGATGAGTCCGAGATCGAACTTGATGAATCCGAACACCTGCGCACCCACCATCACGCCACCATTGACATTGCCGGTGACACCAGTCACACCATTGCGGCGCGCCTTCTCGGCCTCGCCTCTTGATGCCGACTTCACACCTTCCTTGCTTCCTCCGTTGAGGAACTCGCTGATCTCGCTGGGGATAGGAGGCAGCTGGCCGTTGCCTGGCAACTCATTGCCGAAGCATACGTAGACGTTGGCGCCCACCTTCACCTTCACGATCTTGGCGTCGAAGTCGATGAACGTTATCTTGCATCGTTTCTCGTAGTCGGGCTCACCGATATAAACATGCCACTTGGGCGTGCTGAGATTCTGGCTGTTGGCACGGAACGTTATCTTGAAGTCGAACGTTATCGTCGACTCCATGGCCTTCAACGATCCCTTCGGCTTTTCGGTATCGGTGTCCTTGGCTTCCAACGACTCGCTCTTCGTGGGCTTGTCGGTCTTGCCTGAAAGACCGTTGAGACCTGCCTTCATGTCCTTCTCATACTTCTCAAACTGATTGTTGAGCTCCTGTAAATCTTTGGTCAGGCCGTCGAGCTTCTTCGCAAGCTCCTTAAACTCAGACGATCCGGTCTCAAAGGTCACATTGAGCTGGAAGTACTTGTCCACATCGTCGCAGAAGTAGATGATGCTGGCCTTGCTCTTCACCAGTCCACCCGCACCCGATATGCTTCCGTTGAGCAAGAATGCCGACAGATATCCGTCCTTATCCTCGGTGGCTTTCTGATAGATCACCGTCATGTCGAAATCGCCACTCATGGTTGATTCGGAGATGGCCGACAGGCTCAGGCCCGCGATGATACCGATGGTGCCGTAAGAGGGCACCGGCGCATCCTTCGTATTCGACAGGTCGACCTTCGAGCCCTTGCTTCCTCCACGCTTACAGTTGAAGAAGATGCCGAACTTCACGCCGGTAATCTTCACGGGATCCATGCCCACACCCGTCTTCGAGTCGAGCTCGCCATAGAAGTAACCCCAAGTAAACTTATCGCCTTCCTTGGGTTCCTCGGCGCCACTGTCGTGCTCAAAGCATCCTCCGTCGACCGTTACCTTGAAGAGGTCGCCAGGCATCGTCACGGTGAGGTTGCCGCCGAGACCGGTGTCCTCGCCGTTGGTTCGGATATCAAACCTACCATCGAGCTTCACCACACCAAAGTTGGCGCCGATGGATATCTCGTCGAGCTCCCAACCGTCGTACTTCAGGTCAAGGTCTTCGATGTTGACCTTGGCGTTGATGGCGAAGCCTGTGCCGGCATCGAACACGCCGTCGACAATCGACAACGAACCCTTGAGGTAGAGGCCCACCGTATGGGCCGCCATATCGCTACGGAACTGATAGTCGTCGAACTTAAACTTGAACGGGCCCAGTTTCTTCTCGATAGACGCCAGCGACCACTGTCCGGCGCTGAAGTAGCAATCCTGGCCCACTTGCATCTCCTTCCACTTGTTGAACTCGATCTTCGAATCCGTGGGCACAAAGGCCGCCTTACGATCTTCCTCCACCTCCGCTATCGACGACTGCCATGCCTCGCGGCCCTCGGGCTTATAGGCGAAGTTGGCAATGCGCATGCCTACGAAGTGGATGTCGGGCAGCTTGGGAGAGATCTTCTCCTTGCCGTTGATGCTGAGCACACCACCGAAGCAGAGCTCCACATGAGTCTCGGTCTTTCCATCGTCTTGATCCTCGGCCTCGAGCAGGAAGTAGGTCTGCGACTTGGTTATCTTGGCCTTGGCGAGGAAGAAGTCGAGGGCCAACTCGTCGGTTCTCGGCTCCACCTTGAACACATAGGTGTAGCCGTTCTTATTCTTGCTGCCCTTGAGCGTCCTCTGGTTGTAGATGTCGCACCGGTAGTCGATGTTCTTCTCGTCCTTGTCCTTGCTTCCGAGCAATGGCACACCAATGCCACCGCTGAAGTTGCAGCCATCGAACGAGTTCTGCACAATATTGAGCTCCATCTTCTTGATGGAGAATCCCCAACCGCCGACCTTACCTGTCACGGCGTCGAAGATGTTGTTCAGGTTGGCCTGCAGCGAAGCACCGCTCTTGTCGAAGAACATGTTGTCCACGCTTGCCTCCAAGCGCTTCTCCTTATCGGCGCTTCCAAACGCGAGGGCCTTCGGGAAGCGGATGCCTACCTTCTTGATATAAAGTCCTTGCCACGTCTCGATCTTGTTGGCGGTGAGCACCTTCGACCTATCGTAGGTCTTGGGGAACGATCCCATCCCGCTTGCGTTCGTCGAGGACGAGTGGTCGTAGATCATTTCGCCGGGCATGAAGGTCCAACCGGGCAGGTCGTCGGCCTCAAACGAGTCCATCTTGACGCTGGTCTTCCAGTCGCTCCAATCGCGCACACCAAACTTGATGTACACCTTCGGAAGTTCGGAGGTGACATCGCCTGCGTCGGTAACCTTCTTGAGCTTGGGGATGGCCATCTCTATGTCGACCATGAAGGCCGAGAGCGTGTCGGCGCCCCAACTGATGTAGCAACCGTCCTCGGGCGCCTGGCCGTTGTTGGTGACGGTGATGTCGCTCGGCGACTTAAACGTGAACTCAAACTGCGAGTCTTGCTCGGTCAGCGTAAAGTCGGAGAGCAGGCAGATGGCTCCGCTCTCTGGCAACAGGCGGTCGGGACTGATGCAAAGATGCGGCGCACCCAGCACAAGCACCTCGTTCTTGACATGGCTGCTCTTGGGCATCATGAACGTGCCCATGAGGTCCATCGACGCCCATGTGGGGGTGAACGTTACGTTGACGATCTGCAAATCGACAGGCACCTTACCCATGTCGTCGGGCAACTTGATGGGGAGGCACACGTTGTCGAGCTTGCCCTCCTTCACAAAGTCCTTGGCATCGTGGTACCACTTGTAATAGTTGCCTATGCCCATCTTCTTGGCAAACTCGCGTCCGCGCTTCGAGGCCTCCTTCTGCAACTTGTCGGCAAAGGGCAGGCGGGTGTCGCTCACGAGGTTGTCGAGGCCCCACTCAGAGAACAGCTGGTCGACCTGCTCACCGTTGTGCCCGTAATAGTTGTCGTCCTTGCGGCCACGCACGATACCCGAGTAAACGATGTCGTCGGTGTTGATACACAGCGAGTCGAACTCCACGGCCACCATGACCTTCAAGCCCAAGGGTCGCCACTCCACGCGGCCCCGTCCCTTGAAGCCCTGCTTGCTCGTCGCGAGCTCGTCGAGGGTGAGCTGGTACTGGCCAATGCCCACCACCTTGCCCTTGAGGTCGGAAGCCGACTTGTTGGTTGGGGTGGTGTTTTCGATGGTGACCTGCGAAGAGCATTGGAAGAACTTCTTGCTGATGCGGTCGCTCAGGGCAAAGTCGCGCACATTGAGCGAGTCGTCGATGAATGCCACCGACTGCACGTTGAGCGCCTTGGGCTTGACACGCAGCAACAGGTAGTCGCCGATGCTCACATCGCCATTGATCTGCTCCCACGAGATGCTGTCTTGCAGCTCCTCGGTGGTGTGGCGATATACGGGTTCCTGCTTGAAGTTTTCCTCATAACTCAACGACGGGTCGCCGCGAAACAGCTCCACGTCGTAGCTGAAGCGCACGCTGTCTTGCCGCGCACCGCTTCCGCCCACAAACCACACGCGCTTCCACTCCACGAAGATGTCGTCGCTGACAAACACCTTGCGCGCACCGGCGTCGTCGCTGAAAGCCGGCGAGAGAATCTCCGGGTTGCGGAAGTTGTAAAGCGAGTCGGTGAGCGCACCTTCCTTTTCCTTGAATCCGAACTTCAACACCAAGCTGTCCTCAGGCTCGTCGCCGGTTTCGGGCTTCTGCTCTTCGGTAGGTGTGGGTGGCGCAGGAACATCGTCTGCCTGCAACCTGAACACCATGAGGTCGCTCTTGCCCTCATTGGCCACGAGCGTGAAGTTCATGTTGTTGGAGGTAACCTGCGTGCGCTGCTTGGCCGTTACGCGAGCCGCATAGGTGCAACTCTTGTCCATCATGCGTATCACGTTCTGCGGAATGACGGCCGTTGCCGACGTCAGGTTGTCTTTCTTATAGAGCACATGGGTCTCGTGGGCCCAGGCGTCCTCGGGATCCTGGTCGGGTCCCACCTCCACCACCTTGAAGTCGTAGTTGAAGTGTACGGGCCGCGCGCCTCCCAGCATCGACTCGGTCCATGCGAACATGGGGTTGACGGGGTTGAGTTTGGCCACCCCCTGCAACGACTCGAGCGTAGTGCCCATGGGACGCATGGGCGTCACAAACTTAGGCGCGTCGACCTTATAGCGCACCGAGAACTGGCATGAGTTCTTGCCATTGGTGGCCACGGCGCTCTCGCCATTGAGCTGAATGTCGGTTGTTCCGTCGACGTTCCACTTATACACGTTGAGCTGCAAGCGGTAGTCGCCCTCCTCGAGCAGACCAAACTGCCCACTCTCGAAGCCACTCGAATAGTCGAGCCTCGTAACGATGTCGGATGCGTTGAGATGGTTGAACATCTGTCGCATCTCGGTGAGGTTGAGCTGTCGCGTCTCGTTGGAAGCGAGGGCCACGGTAGGCATCTTGGGCATGCGGTTGCCAGGCACTATCACCAGCGGGTCGGTGGTGTTGGGCATCTTGGCGAGCGTCATACCGAAATAGATGAAGGCCTGCTTCGACGTGGTGTTGGTAACCGTCACATTGAAGTAGGCTCCCGGGTTGCTTACATACGCGCCCAACTGGGGAGGAAGCACGGGCTGCACCGGATTGATGTTGACGATGATATCGTCGGTCGCCAGCGCCATGAGTGTGTTCATGAGCAGCAGTAGCGAGGTGAGGCAGTATCGCAGTGTCTTCATATCGTGTAGTGTTTTGTTAGCTTATGGTATCATTATTATATAAGGTGCGCTCAGTTCTTCGCCCGTTTCTCGGCACGCTCGGCGTTCTTCTTGAGCTCGAGCAGCGTGAAGGTGTAGTTGTAGTTGAAGCTGAGGGTGATGTCGGTGGCGTTGAGGTCGTCGTGGGTCTTCGACGGGTTGACATCGCCATACTTATACATGCCTGCGGTGAACGAGAACAGGTGCACCTTCTTCAGCGAATAGCTGGCCGACATGTCGAAGCCCACCGAGAGGCTCTTCGACAGCCTTTCCACCTCGTTGTAGCACATCGACACGGTGGCCGACAGGTTGAGGTTCTTCTCCTTGAGGAACGATCGGCTGGTGGTGATCGACGCCACATCGCTGGTGTAGCGCGTTCCCGACCCCCTGGTGTTCTGGTGGCTGAAGGAGGCTATGAAGTCGGTTTCCCAGGGTTTCACCCCGAGGTCGTAGGTGGCTCCGATGGCCAGCGACGTGTAGTCGCCCACGCCTGTTGCAAACCGGTTGAGGTCCTTGTTGCGCGACCAGCTCGTTGAGACCGAGGCGGTGTGGGCCAGGAGATCGTTCTCGGTGGTGAACGTTGGCGTTACCGACACCGAGTGCATGATGCGTTTCACCTGTGTGCTGTCGTTCACGCGCTCCGTTCCGTCGGCCTGTGTGGTGAGATATCCGCTGTAGGCCGCCGAGAGGTTGAAGTGCTCGCCGAAGCGCGTGCTGGCGTTGGCCGAGTAGACATAACCGCGCGTGGTGTACAACTGGCGGTTGGTGAGGTTGTCCTCCTGTCCTGAGAACGTGGCCGAGAGCGCCACCTTCTTAAATAGGTAGGTGCCCATGGTCAGTCCGAGGCTGTGGTAGTTGTTGGCGAGATAATTGGTTCCGAGCGTCAGGTAGTCGGGCTGCACCATTCGGTAGAACACCGACGTGTTGAACGTTGGCGAGTTGAAGTTGAGGCTCACGTCGCCAGCGAAACGCGCGAGCGATGTGTAGCGTGTGTCGAATATCTTGTCGAAACGCTTGGTTTCGGATGTGGTCACTTTATCGGCGCGCCTGTCGGTTGAGAAGGCCGACATGGCGACGTTGGCCGAGAACGAGAAGTAGCGTCTGAAGGCGTAGCTGCCTTTCAGGGCAAACGACAGGTTCTCCTGTGGCGTGATGCGGTCGCGCCACACTTCATCGACCGTGTTCAGGCGGTCGTAGGCGCGCAGCAGGTAGAGGTCGATGGCTCCGCGCGCATTGTTGTACCCCACGTTGAAGCCCCATCCCACGCGCTGATACTGCGGGTTGCGCGGCGACGGGTCGTCGGGGTTGTCGTTGATGGCATTGCGGAAGGTTCCGTAGAACACGCTCGAATGGAACGTCTTTCCGCGGTATTCCAGTCCTACGCCGTTGAACGACATGTTCATGATGTAGGGACTGTAGTTGAGCGTTGTGCGCCCAATGTATCCGCGCCAGTTCTTATAGCGCGGGTTTATCTTGAAGTTGATGTGTGGATAGTTGAAGTCGAGGTTGTTGTTCGAATAATAGAACGAGAACGGCATGCTGAACCCATACAGGCTCACATTGAGGTTCAGGTAGAACATGTTGCTCATGGGCGAAGCGTAGCTCGAACCTGCCGACGAATGGAAATAGGTGTTACGCGTACCTACCGAGCCGGTGATGATCAGGGGATCGCGCTTGGCTATCTCCGAGATGGTCTGTGCTTGCACGCCGCCGTTATACATAAAGAGGGCTGCCACAGCCGTAAGTATGGTTTTGTGTAGGGGGCTATTCATCGCTTCGCTTCTTTGGGTGAGTAATATATGAATGGTTGTAATGGAAGAGGGGTTACACTTTCGTGTGGTGGCAAAGGGGTAAACGAGGTGGGGATGTTACGCCCCACCCTGTTTACCCATTGCTTATCATTTCATGATCTTCTTCGTAATGGTCTTTCCGTCGGTGGTCTTCACCTTCACGATGTAGACGCCCGAAGGCAGACTGCTGAGGTCGGTCTGGTTGCGCAGCACCACGGCTCCCGTGGTGTTGACCACGGCGGTCGAGGCTACGCTCATGCCCTGGATCGAGAGTTGTCCGTCGATCACGGCAATGCCCGAACGGTCGAGGAGGGTCTGGTCGATGGCGGTCGACTCGCCCAAGGTCATCTTCACGGGGCGCTTCATGGTGCCAGCCATGTCGGCGAACGGCATCTGCTCGTTCACCATGCGCATCTCGCCTGTCAGCTCGTCGTAGAGGCGGAACGAGATGGTCTCGCCCTTGTCGGCGTGTACGGTGATGAAGCACTTTCCGGCTACCATGCGTCCCTCGCCACGGCACTCATCGCCCACGAAGGCTCCCACCGAGTAGTTGTCGGTGCCATAGCGGCTGCCGAGGTCGGCAATGATGGTCATGTTGTCGGCGAACGGTGCGCTGTTGTAGGTCCACACGCTGCTCTTAACGTATGCCGACTTGGCATACTCCCTATCGGTAGGCTGGTCGAACTCGCTGTCGTGCGCATAGCTAATAAGCTTCGTCTCGCCAGAGGCGTTGTAGTACATATAGCCCTGACCGAAACGCAGATACTCGAGCGTGCCTTCCCATCCGTTGGCGGTGTAAGTGGCAAAGCCTTCGTTCTTCGAAACGATGCGGTCGCCCTCGGAGAATTTCTCCTTGTTAAAATACTGATCCATCGTAAGGTCAAACTGGCTGTTGTAAGAAAGCCAGTTCCACTGGGGCTGGTACTCTGCCTCGCCATTGATGTCGGCAGCATAGCTATCCGACGGCAGCACGAAGCTAACGTATCCGGGCTCCTCACCGATCTTCACCTTGTAGCAGGTTTTGGCAACGAGGTTGGTCAACGTTCCAAAGTAGCCATACTTGGGGTCGTTGTACATAAGGTCGTTCTCGCTGCGGATCTCCTCAACGGCTTCATCGAAATAGCCATGCATCGCATCCTCGCTCATGTTGCCCAGGAAGGTGTTCCAGCTCCATCCTGCCTTCTGATCGAAGGGCTGGCCAACGGTAAACGACGCGCTGCCCATCACGATCTTGCCATAAACCACCCGGATCGTTCCATGACCCATCGACTTCGGCAAGAGCGTCCAGGTCTGTCCATCTTCGCTTGCACGCTGGATGGTGGCAATGGTCCACGTGTCGGGGCATCCATCGGGGAACTGTGCATTCCAATCCACCTGGACCTGAACGTCCTTAGGCTCGTAAGGAGCGGTGGCGGGATCGGGAGTAATCTCCACAGTGGCCTGTCGGCCCAAGGTGGGCGGATCCACCACATTAATCGTGAAGCCCTTGAGGCCCTCCACCACACGCACCGTGAACGAGCCGGTAAGCTCATCATTTTGGGTGATCAGACCGTTGGCAGACACCTCGGTGTGAGACACATAGTACCTCACATTAAGCGTTGCCTCACCGAGGGCTTTCACAGCGGCTTCCTGTTGTAATTCATCCCACAACGCGTATGTCGCAAAGAACACATCTTCATTAGACGATGCCATTTCGACATCGTTATAATCATCATAAACAGGCCACTCGGGATCAAAGACGATGTTTTCGCGAACATCATTGATGACATTCCTCTGCTGCGCCTCTAAGATAAACGAGAGCACCGGCTTCTTAAATGTCATGCTGTTTATCTTCTTATGGACAACTACATTAATGTTAAGCATTGCCTGCGGGTTTTGGTTCGACGTAACAATGACTCTCGCCTTACCCGGCTGGGTGCCCACGATGTCGCCATTGTCCTGGTTGCTGAGCACAGTAGTATTGTTGTTGTCGGCCTCAATGCGGTAACTGACGCTGGTGTCGGTGGCATCCTCGGGCATCACCTTGAAGCCTGCGGGCAGAATCTTCGTCAGGCTCTCGCCCACATAGATATGCACCTCCTTTAATTCGCCCACCTGCTCGATGTGCGTCACGGGTTTTATGACAGTAACCTTCAGGTCGACGCTGGCCTTTGAGCCGCTGAGCGTCATGGTGTAGGTGCCGGTCTTCACGGGCGTGAACCCATTGTGTAGATTTTCGTCCGGCACGATGGCCGTTTCGTCGTTGCTCTTCCATAGCAGTTCCTCGTTGCAATCGGCGGGGGTTACGTCGTAACACGACTGCAAAATGTTGGTGAGCTCTTCCAGGCTGTTGAGGGGCACCGTTACGCCATTCTTATACTCCTCCTTGAGGGTGATGGAGGTGGCGGGCTGAATAACGGTTACCTTGAAGGATTTGACATTTCCTGTGGGGGTTAGTGTTCCCACCTTCACGCCCAAGTATCCTTCATTTACTGTAGGGGTTCTACCATAGAGGATGTTGTCGTCCACAGCGAAGTAGTTGGAACTGTTCGCAAAGTCCCACTCAATGTTCATGGGCACCGAGGCGTTCTCGGGGGTAAACTTGATATACTGCATCATGTCTACCGACTCACCTACATTCACCGAGATGTTTTGCTGGGTGAGAGTATACGTTGTGGGTTTTTGAAACATCAACTTCATCAAGTCCGACGGAAAATTCGAGGTAGCTCCATCATCATAGGTCAATGTGCCGTTTTGGGGTTGGATAACATACTCCAAGCCGTCGTTATACAGAAGCCGGAAAGTAATGGGCTTGCCTTGGTCGCTACTCGTTCCCTTAATACGGAGAGGGAAGTAATAGAAAGAGCCTGACGTTCCAAACTCTGATCGAACCAGACCACGACACTCGTTATCGATAAAGGCTCCAAGGTAGATAAATTGGCCACCTGGATCGTTACCATCAGCGTCTACCAAACCAGCGTAAACCACATGCTCGCTACTATAGGCGTTCGGGTTGTACCCCCAGTCGGGTTGCGCCATCATTCCCGCCGCATAGAGCAGGAAGGTTAGCATTAGAAATAGTTGTTTTCTCATAACTGAAATATGAAAGGTGAATAATTATTGATGAGCTTGCAGGGGTGCTACTTGCTGTCGCCGGTCTCCTGGGCTTCAGGGCCGGCGCCACCCGCAAGACAGTCGCGTGGCGTGTCGTCGGTTTGCTTGATGCTTGCCAGATGAGAATTGATCATCTCGTCGACAAGGTCATAGGAATAGCGATTGCTTGCAGGGTCTGACGATAGAATGTTTGGCTTCATCTTGTTGGGCTTTCGTTGATGATTAGACACTATGAGTCGGTGCGATGCCACGACTGTGGTGCAAAAGTAATGTGAAGAAAGCCTTAAAGAGTAGGATATTTCTTACAAAAAATGGCCAATTTCTTACAAAATTGGCCTTTTCTTGTCTTATTTTGGATGTAACACCTGCAATTCGCAAAAATGTTACATCTTCTTTCGGTATTGTGTGGGGGTGACGCCCAAGGCTTGCTTGAACGCGCGAGTGAAGTGGGAGGTGTCGAAGAAACCGCACTTCATGGCGACATCGCTGATGGCCACGTCGGCGTGGTTGTTGAGCAATTCTTGCGCCCGTTTCATCTGAAGGGCGCGTATGTAGGCAAGCGGGGTGTCGCCCGTCACGGCGCTGAGCTTGCGGCGCATCTGCTGCTGACTCATGCAGAGGGCCGAGGCCACACTGTCGACGGTGACCTCGCCGCGCGACATGTCGCCGTAGATGATCTCATCGACCCGCTTCAGGAAGGCACGGTCGCGCGGTGACAGCTCGGCCGAGGCGTCGGCCTTGTGCTCGGCTTTGGCTTGCATGTAACGCTCGCGCAGCATGCGATGCTTCTCCAGCAGGTTGTCGACACGCACGGTGAGCTCCTCGGCGTTGAACGGCTTGTTGAGATATGCGTCGACACCCATCTGCAGGCCGCGCAGGCGGTCTTGCTGGGTGGTCTTGGCGGTAACGATGATAACGGGGATATGATTGAGCACCTCCGACTGCTTGACGGCCTGGCACAGCTCGTAGCCGTCCATGCGCGGCATCATGAGGTCGGTAATGATGAGGTCGGGCACGGTGTCGGTGGCCATGCGCAGGCCCTCCTCGCCATCGTGGGCCACGGCAAGGCGGTAGCGGCTGCGCAGCTGCATGCTCATGTATTCGGCCACATCGGCGTTGTCCTCCACGATGAGCACCAGCGGGCGGGTGTCGGTGGTGTCGGCCGCGTCGTCGGTGTCGAGGGGCGCAAGGTCGGGAGCCGGGGTGACGTCGGCCTTGGCGCTGGCAGCGGCAGCGGTGGCATCGGCGGGAGCGGTGGCCTTATCCAGGGTGTCGGCGTCGATGAGCAACTGCTGCGACATGGCGCCATACACCTCGATGGGCTTCACCACCACGCCGGCGGGCGCCTTGACGGGCACCTTGGCGGTGAACACCGATCCCACGCCCAGGCGGCTGTCGAGGCTGATGCTACCTCCCAGCGAGGTGACGATCTGCTTCACGAGGGCCAAGCCCACACCCGAGCCTATGCTCTTCTGCTTGCTGTCGGTTTGGTAGAAGGGCTCAAAGATGCGCTGGCTGTCGGCGGGCGAGATGCCCGCGCCATAGTCGGCCACGCGAAGGGTGAGCATGTCGCCGCTCACATCGAGCGTAACCAGCACACGTCCGCCCTCCTTCGAAAACTTGATGGCGTTGGTAACGAGGTTGCACACCACCTTCTGCGCATAGTCGGGCACAAAGTCGCACTCGGCCTTCTGCTGCTTGGGCGCATACATCAGCTCTATGCGGTGGCTATGGGCCAGGTTGAGGTAGCTCTCCACCACCGTCGACATGAAGAGCACGAGGTCGCCGTGGCGCCAGTCGGGCTGGCCAATGGCCGACTTCACCTTCTGGATGTCGAGCAACTGATTGATGAGCGACAACAGGCGCGAGCCTTGGCGCGACACCATGTGGCCGATGTTCACCACCTCCTCGGGCGGCAACTGGCCCTGCTCCATCATGTGCGAATAGCCGAGGATAACGGTGAGCGGGGTGCGAAACTCGTGGGTGATATTGGTGAAGAACGAGAGGCGCATCTCGTTCATCTGCTGCTGCGCCAGCTGCTTGCGCTTACGCGTGCGGAGGGCGTAGACCAAGAAACTCATGATCACGGCGGCGAGCACGAAGATCAGCACGGCGGCGGTGACGCTCACCACCTTCAGGGTGCGCTCGGTGCGATACTCCTTGTTGATGGCGTCGACCTCGGCCTTGCGCTGCTCATGCTCGTAGCGTACGCGCATGTTCTGCATGTGGATGAGGTTCTTCTCGCTCGACACGCTGTCGCCAAACTCGTTGTAGGCCTTGTAGCTGGCGAGCGCACGGCGGCAGTCGCCCTCCTTGCTGTAAATGTTATAGTAGAGCCACGCCACCTGCGCTTGGTGCTCGAGCGAGTGGAGCGTGTGGGCCGCCTCGTCGGCAATGGCGAGGTAGTGCTTGGCCTGGGCGTGGTCGCCCAACCTTACATACACCTGCGCCAGGGCGAGGCAGGGCTCCATGGCGTGCCACCGGTCGTCGGAGGGCGCCATGATGTCGTATGCCTTGCGGTATTCGGCAATGGCCTTGGCCGTTTGGCCCTGCTTCTCATAGAGCCGGCCGAAATGGGTGTAGCAAAGCGATATGCCGAGGTCCGACTTGGCCAGGTGGTTCTGCTTCATGGAGTGGCTGTAGTAGGCCCACGCCGAGTCGAGCTGGTTGCGCTGCTCGAAGAGCGAACCGAGGTTGGCGTAGTTGATGGCTTGCCCCAGGTGGCTGTCGAGGCTCCGCTCGCCGGCCAGGGCGGCGCGAAACACCGAGTCGGCGGTCTCGTCGTCGCCAAGCGTCAGGCAAATGTTGCCTATGCCATTGAGCGACACCACGCGGTTCTTGCGAGCCGTGCGATCGCTCTTCACCGAGAAATCATCACAGAGGCGGAGAGCGCGGTAGTGGTAATCGATGGCTTCGTCGAGCACTCCCATGCGGCGGAAGTTGGTGCCTATGTTGTTGAGGGCCTGCACCATGGCGATGGTGTCGTAGAGTTGCTGGGCCAGCGCGAGCTCATGGCGGTGGCAGTCGATGGCCTTCATGAAGAGGTTCGACTCGCGGTAGTTGCGGCCAAGCTGTTGGCGGGCGCGCATCTCGAGCATGTGGTTGCCCTGCTTGGCGGCCACACGGATAAGGCTGTCGAGGCTCTCATTGGTTTTCAGGCCTTCAACCAAGCTGTCGGCCTCATGGCGCTGGGCGTCGAGGGCTCTAAAGGAAGGATGGGAATGGCAGGCCACCAACAAACCGAGCAACGCTGCAAACACTACGTGGAGAAACATCCCGCGAGCGTTGCCCCGCCCAACCAGCGGGTTGAGCGTAAGAGGGTGCTTGCTGTCCTTATATATAATAAGGTGTCGGTGGGTGGACATAGGCGTTCTATTGCTATGACTGCGTAACTATTCAGCGATAGGGCATGACAAGTTCTCAAGCCTCAAATAAGGCTTGAATTGCATTGAACGGAGTCTTGTTGTGTTTCTTGGCAGTTTCAACGATTGAATGTAATTCGAGAAATGCGTCAGCTCCAAAATCAGAACGGAATGTGCAGGAGTTCTTCAACTTGATTTTCAACTTACCTTAAATTAGCAGACTTGTAATTTTACAAGAAAGCAAGTCATTGGATAACA
>ERZ1026888.89-NODE-89-length-54960-cov-33.913742_pt1 | contig 54960 bp, 22 predicted proteins | sample MGYA00380174_ERZ1026888 | MGnify/ENA primary metagenome ERZ1026888 (study PRJEB33269, sample SAMEA4719810) | human gut metagenome | biome: human-associated habitat; feature: organic feature; material: feces | place: Cameroon | collected 2013-10 ...
CACGAAAGTAGGAGATAAACACCTATAATTAGTGTTTACCTCCTACTCGATTTCATGGTCTTGTCAATATGAATAGATATGTATGCCAATGTACGATAATATATTGCCAAATCCCGATGAAAAGGCTAACTTTGCACCGACAAATAAACTTAAAAACCGGAAAATGAAGAAAACGTTATTAAGTGTACTTCTGCTGTTCTCCTTGAGCTTGACAGCTCAGAACATCAACAGAAAGCTAGTGATAGAGAGAAACAACCCTCATGTTGAGTCGATGGATTCGCTGAATTCTTTGTCTGTAGGCAATGGCGGGTTTGCAATGACTGTGGATGGAACAGGCTTACAGTCTTTTCCAAAGTCATATTCCAAGGGTGTACCTCTTGGAACAATGAGTGATTGGGGATGGCATTCTTTTGCTAATCCTGAGAATTACAAGCCGGAAGAAAGTTGGCGTGATTATGATTTCGGACGTGGGCGAAAAGAGCCTTATGCTACTCAGATTAAGGATGACCAGCGAAAGAAGACTGCTGGTAACTGGTTTCGTGTGAATCCTCATCGCCTTCATCTGGGTACACTGGGTCTGTCGCTTGGTTCTAATCCAAAAGACATCAAGCAGGTGAATCAGACCTTGGATATGTGGGATGGTATGATTCGGAGTAGCTTTATATATAAAGGTAAAGCATACCGGGTGGAGACGGCTTGTGACCCAACGCTTGATATGATTGCCACTCATGTGCAGTCTAAGGGAAACATCGCCGTAGATATCCGCTTTGCTTATCCAACAGGCGGTCATGCTGACGATGCTTGCGATTGGAATAAAGATAATCTTCATTCCACAATGCTCGTAGCGCAGGATAAAAGTTCGGCAGTTTTGAAGAGAATCATCGATGAAACCGTCTATTTTGTGATGTTGAGATGGGAGGGTTCTGCAAAATTCAAGCAAAAGGGAAAGAACTTCTATCAGTTGCAGGCGAAGTCTGCCGACCTGAAGTTGACTTGCGAGTATGCCGAGCAAGCATCTTCTGCTCGTAAAACTTTCGGTGAAGTGGCGGATGCCGCCAAGGATTACTGGAACCATTACTGGCAGAAAGGTGCGATGGTAGATTTTGGACAGTGTAAGGATGCTCGTGCCAAGGAAATGGAGCGACGGGTGGTGCTGAGTCAATATCTTTTGGCTATCCAGGATGCAGGAGAAACTCCTCCTCAAGAAACAGGACTTACCTATAACTCATGGTTTGGCAAGTTCCATTTAGAAATGATTCTTTGGCACCAGGCACAGTTTGCACTATGGGGGCATCCGGAACTGTTGGAACGTTCCTTGTCTTGGTATTTCAAGGCAGAACCAAATGCCCGAAAGATAGCCGAGCGTCAGGGATTCAAGGGAGTACGCTGGATGAAGATGACCGATCCTGATGCAGGAGAGGCACCTTCTAGTGTGGGAAGTTTCCTAATCTGGCAACAGCCACATCTGATTTATCTGGCAGAATTACTTTATCGTGCCAATCCTTCTCCTGTCATCTTGCAGAAGTATGCCAGATTGGTCGATGAAACCGCGGAATTTATGGGTGACTTTGCAGAATATGATCAAGAGCACGATCGCTATATTCTGCGAGGTTGTATCGCTGCTCAAGAAACCTTGCCTGCTGCAACTACGGTAAATCCGCCGTTTGAGTTGAGTCAATGGCATTGCGCCTTGAAGATAGCTCAAGATTGGCGTATTCGTCTGGGAAAAACTCGTGAACCCCGTTGGGATGATATCCTAGCCAAGATTTCTCCTTTGGCATCCAAGGATAGTCTGTATCTCGCAGCAGAGACAGAACCTGATACCTATACCAAGGAACGTATGTTCAGCGATCATCCTGCAGTGATGGGTGCCATCGGCTTGTTCCCTTACAACAGTAGGATGATAGACTTCGCCAAGATGAAGAAGACAGAGCAGTGGATTTGGAAGAACTGGAAGTGGAATACCTCCTGGGGATGGGATTATCCGATGATGGCAATGGGAGCCGCCCGCATGGGTGAACCCGAGAACGCCGTGGGTGCTCTGTTGATGAAACAGCAGAAGAATACTTATCTGGTGAGTGGACATAATTATCAGGATGGCAGACTTCGTCTTTATCTTCCTGGCAATGGTGGTCTCTTGATGGCGGTAGCCATGATGTGTGCTGGTTGGGATGGTAGCATTCATCCTAATCCAGGTTTCCCGCAAGATGGCAACTGGAATGTGAAGTGGGAAGGCTTGAAACCTTTGCCATGATGCGCAATCTGAGAAGAATCAGTATTGAATTTCAACGAATGAACAATTAACACAAGAACCTATGGATAGAACAAATAAAATATTGTTTTCAGCCTTGTTGGCTGGAGGCTGCCTGGCTGCACAAGCACAGCAGTTGGCCTTTCCTGATGCTCAGGGATGGGGACGTTTTGCAACAGGAGCGCGTCAAGGTGGAGCAGTTTATCATGTCACCAATCTGAACGACTCTGGTTCCGGCTCTTTGCGCGATGCAATCAGTCAGCCTAACCGTTTCATCGTCTTCGATGTAGCTGGTGTCATCAATATCAAAGACCGTTTGGTATTCAAAAATAATTTGTATATTGCGGGACAGACGGCACCAGGTGAAGGTATCACCGTTTATGGCAATGGTGTTTCCTTCTCTGGAGCAGACAATATCATTGTGCGCCACATGCGTTTTCGCATGGGTCATAAAGGTAGCTCGGGTAAGGATGCGGCTGGTATTGCCAATGGTCAGAACATGATTTTTGACCATTGCTCCTTCTCTTGGGGATTAGATGAGACTTTCTCTATCAATCCTGATAATAAGGGAAAGCATCCTGATTACATCACCATCTCCAACTGTATCATGGGACAGGGACTGATGCCTCATAGTGCTGGTGGTTTGATGCAGTCAGATTATATTTCCCTTTATCGTAACCTGTATATCGACAATGCTACTCGTAACAATAAGATAAAAGGCATCAACCAGTATGTGAATAACATAGTGTATAACTGGAAGAATGGATGCTATATTATGGGTGGAGACTCCAAGGGAGATTCCTTTGTGAACATAGAAGGAAATCTTTTCATTAATGGTCCTGCCAATGGTGGCAATGCCTTCTCTGGTGGCGCTGGCGAGGGTGCCTTCAACTTCTATGGAGAGGACAATTGGCAAGATAGCAATATGGATGGCAAGTTTAATCCAAAGGAAGTAACCAACTATGCTGCTGGCGTACGCCAGTCAATCCGTTATGATTATCCTGAGATGCCTAAGTGGGCAGGAAATACATTGTTGGAGAATCTTCTTCCGATAGTGGGTGCTTCTTTGCCTTATCGTGATTACAGCGATTGTTACATGGTGGATGAGGTGAACTCCTTGGGCAAGCAAGGAGAGTTATTGGCAAATGAGGAAAATCTTCCATATGGTACGCCTGACAAATGGACGATTTGGGGCGGAAACAAGAAGATAGATAGCGATGGCGATGGTATGCCTGATACTTGGGAAAAGGCTAATGGTACCGACCCTAACAAGGATGATGCCTTGGTGATTGCTGCTAATGGTTATGCTAATATTGAGAATTATATCAATAGCATTACCGTAGCTGACCGCGACTATTTCCTCCGTATGCCAATGTGCGTAGAGTTTGTTTCTTCTACCAGTTCTTCCATTAAGTTGAAATGGCGTGACTATACCTATGCTGAAGATGGATTCTGCGTTGAAATAACTAAGAAAGATGAGATTCTGTGGAAGGAAGTGGCTCGCACTGCTGCCAATAGTACTTCTTGCACCATCGAGGGCTTGGAACCAGGTGTAGCTTACATGGTAAGAGTAAGAGCTTTTGCTGCTGCCGGCAAGTATTCTGAATATTCTCCAGAACTCACCATGGCAACTCGTCCTGTAGAGACGGGTATGGTTGATATTGATTCCTATCAGCCAGACTTAACCTGGAATCCGTCTGCTACCGATTGGGATTTGAAGAGTAAGAGCTGGAATAAGGGGCAGGATGCCTTTTCAGATGGAAAGAAAGTGCTTTTTGATGCCGCTGGTGACGTTAATGTGAATTTGAGTGAGACAGTTTCGCCAGCCGTTGTAGTTGTGAAAGGCAATGGCAGGGTAGCTGTTGAAGGTGCAGGAGCCATTAGTGGTGAGGCTTCTGTCAATAAGGGAGGCGAAGGCACGTTGGTTTTGAATACATTGAATAGTTATACCGGTCCGACGGTTCTTCATGAAGGCATCTTGGAGATTAATTCTCTGAAGAATGGAAGTGAGCCTAGTGCGATAGGAGCAAGTGCCAACTTTGCTCAAAGTTGGATCTTCGATGGTGGTACCTATTTATATACAGGTGGCACAACCTCTACAGATAGAGCAGCACAGGTTAAGAGTGAAACGGAACTGAACATAGCAAAAGGGGATGCAACTGTAACTCTGAACGGTGTGTTCGAGGGTGATGGCGATTTGGCTTTCAATGGTGAAGGTCAGGTTACCATCGGTACCAATAAGTTCTTTGGCTACAAGGGAGCAACCATTCTTCGTGGTGGCAAGCTAAATCTATCAACAACAGATATATCCAAGGCGGGTATCGGCTCATCTTCTAAACTCGTAATGGCTGGTGGAGAACTCAAGACCAAAGGAGAGTCTAATGGTTATGAAACCTATTCTTTCCCTATTGAGGTGAAGGAAGGTACTACCTCCCAGTTCTCGCCTAACCGCCTCTGCTACCTGAAGAACAAGGTAACAGGTTCCGGCAACTTACAGTTGAACATTCCTTATCTGCGTGAGTATCTCCAAGGTAACTATGTAGAGTTTACGGGCCGATTGATAGCGAATGGTGTATCTTCAGAGAAAGACGGCTCGTTGCTCTTGTTCAACAGTGGCAGTGTTACGATGCCGAATGCTGTGATTGAGGCAACGGGTAATACCCGCTTGGCTTCATGGGAAACCAACTCGAATTTGAAGATTGGCGGTTTGTCGGGTACTTCGAAAACCTATCTCAGTGGTTCGAGCAAGAAAACCAAGGGCTTCACTTGTACTTGGACGGTGGGTTCGGCAAATACCAACGAGACCTTTGCAGGAAAGATTAACAACTGGGCTGCGGGTGGAAGTGGTTACCAGGGAACTGTTTCTATCACGAAGACGGGTACTGGTTACTGGCGCTTGACGGGTAACAACGATTATAAGGGAATTACCAATGTATTGAAAGGTAACCTTATTGTTAATGGAACGAATAGTGGCACAGGTGCCGTGAACGTCATGAAAGATGCCATCCTTTCTGGTAAGGGAAGTATTGCGGGTGTTGTAAGAATTTATGAAGGAGGTAAACTCCAGGCTGGCGATGTAGAGGAAGGTGCCAATGGTGCGAGATTGACCTTGAAGGGAAATCTGGAGGTGAGAACCGGAGGTGTCGTAAGTCTTCTGGCAGATGGTTCTTCTTATAATACAATCACTGCCGGTTCGGTAACGTTGGAAGATGGTGCCGTGATTCAGATAGGAGAGGAGGCTGATGCTTTGTGCTTCGTGGATGGCGAGACGATTCCTGTCTTCTCTGCCGGAGTAAAGGTGAATGGCAAAGTGCAGATGATTCCTGAAACTCCTGGCGATGGTCAGACTTGGGATTTATCAAAACTCGCCACGGAAGGTGTGGTGAAGGTTGTTGGCAATCCCACATCTATTAAAGATGTCTTGGCTGGCAAAGATATCAAGAAGATAGAATGCTTCGATATGTCGGGTAAGAAGATAGCTGCGGTAGGTAAAGGTACTTTTATGTATCGTATTACAACCAGGAATGGCGAAGTGCTTACTCGTAAAATAGTAAGATAATCAAAGGCTTCTGAGGTAACAAACTGGTGGAAATGTACTCAAATCGTACATTTCCACTAATATTGTACACTGAGGTGCGATTTGTTTCCAGGTTATTCATTTCTTTCTAAAAAAATGAGTAACTTTGCCATCGTATAAGCCTCTGAACGATAGTTTTTATGCAGCACTATTGTTCTTATAAAGAAGCCTAACCAGAATATGAAGCTGCTTAACAAACAATTGGAATCTAAAGACTAATTTATGAATAAGATTTATTGGCAAAAATGCGTGTTGGGCGGAATGTTCTTACTCACGCCTTGCCTTTTCTTCTCTTGTAGTGATAAGTTGGAAGATAATGATCACTACAAAGTGCCAAGTTGGTTGAAGGGAAATGCCTATGAGGTACTTCAGAAGGAAGGTAACTACAGCATTTTTTTACACGGAATTGACTTGACCGGCAACGATGGTGTTGTTGCTGGTAAGAGTATTGTGACAGTTGCTGCGCCGAATGATGAAGCATTTGGTAAGTACTTAACCGAGAAAGGTTATGGTTCTATCGATGAGATGTACCAGGCAAATCCTCAATTTGTAAAGAATTTGATTGGTATGCACCTGATGTATTATGCCTTCGACTGGGATAAGATGGTGAACTTCCGTCCTAACGATGGCGATGCTGCTACTGAGGCAGACAAGAAATTGAATGCAGGACTATTCTACAAGCATCGCACCCATAGTCAGGATGCCATCGAGCAGGTTTCTGCTACCATCGATGGTACTACCAAAGATATCAGCGTGTATCATTATGAAAGATATCTGCCGGTATTCTCTACCAAGTATTTTGAGACCAAGGGTATCGCAGATGCTGCCGCTGATTATCATTATTTCTATCCAAATACACAATGGTATGGTGAGGCTCATGCAGGTGATGGCTTCAACATTGCCAATGCTGCCGTAAATGATGAGAATAATGTTATCACAGACAATGGCTATCTGTATCATGTGGACCAGGTTATCGAACCCGTGAATACCATTTATGATGAATTGAAGAACAATGCAGACTATTCAGAGTTCTTCAACCTTTATAATTCTTATGAAACTTATACCGAGGCTCTGAAGGAAACCAATCAGACTTTGGGTTATACGGCTTATTTGCGTTCTCATGGCAGCTTGCCAAATATCGCATACGAGTGGACCTTTGCAGGAAGCGATAAAGCTTATATGCAAACTTACTACCTGGAGTCACAAGGATACAGTATCTTTGCGCCTACCAATCAGGCACTGACCCAATTCTTCAAGACATTCTGGACTCCGGAACAGGGATATGGCGATATCAACAGCTTGGATCCGTTGATTAAGCGATATTTCGTGATGCAGATGTTTGCTGACAGTAAGTTCCCGGTGATGCCTACAGAAATTAAAGAGGGAAAGGTAAAAACCGTCTTTGGTACTACGGTGAACTTTGATCCGGCAAACATTCATCAGAGTAGAAGAAAGGTTTGCACCAATGGATTCCTCTATGGAATGGACGAGATGACAGCTCCGGCTATCTTCTCTTCAGTGGTGGCACCAGCCTTCAAGGATGTGAACTACAATTGTTATCTCTATACCTTAGACGGATCGGGCTTGACTTCGTCTTTCGCAGCCGACAACTCTCAGTTTGTTTCCTTGATTCCGTCTAATGCGCAGTTTGAAACTGCCGATCCGCAGATGCGTCTTTATACCACTACCAGTGGCAAGGAATTGCAGGAGTATAGCTCTGATGCCGGTGCCTTCGTGCAGATGGGAGACAATGCCAAGCTGAATTTGGTAAATATGCACATCTCTGATCAGGTAAAGGAGTTGAAGACAGATGGATTGCAGGTGGTAGATACCTATGCACCTTTCAACTATTGGTTTGTGAAGGATGGTAAGATAACCAACAATGCCAACTTCAATCAGCTGCTTAATCCAAGTAATACGGAAGAACCATTTGTGGCTTTCCATGAGATAACCAACGCAGGTAACTCTTGGAGCAACGGAAAGGCATACGCTTATGATGCTAAGTCTATCTTTAAGCGTCAGTCTGGCGATGGTGTGAAGCATGCCCTGGCTGTTTGCAATGATGCCAACTTTGAGTACTATCTCTTTGCGCAGCTGCTCAATAAGGCTGGTCTTGTATCGGGTACAACGTTGGCATTCCCTTCTGATGATGCTTATGTCACCGATGGCAGACAGATTGTTTTTGTGCCAACCAACGAGGCGATAAGCAAGAACTATCAGAAGGTTCCTGGTTACAAGAAACTCTTTGATGCCAATGGTAACTATAAGGCTACGGCAAAGTTGACTGCTACCGAGAAGGCTCAGCTGCAGGCTTGGGTAACCGACTACTTCGTCTCAAGCGAAGAAAATGTCTTCACAGACTATCCATTCTTGGGATCAAGTTGCAAGGGACAATTTATCACCAAGACCTTGACCACGAAGTTGGAAATCATTGATGGTGGAAGTTCTCTGAGTGTGAAGTTGGTAGGTTCCGATGAGGTGATACCTGTAGATTCCAAGTACTCTTACTTCCCGTTTGCGTTCAACGACGGATGTATTCAATTTATTGACGGATTATTGAAATAAACAATCAATATGGAAAAGATAAAGACTAATAACGTAATGAGGCTCGCATGCTTGACCATCATGTGGGTGGCTTGTGTTATCGGCGCAGCCGCTCAACAGGTTATTACGGGTAATGTAACCGATGCTAAGTTCAATGAACCTATCATTGGTGCCAATGTGGTGTTGGTGAATACCCAAAACCGATATGTCAAGGGTGTGACTACTGATATGGATGGTAACTATAGCCTTCAGGTACCTGCCGATGCCAAGAATCTTAGCTTACAGGTATCTTTCATCGGTATGAAAACCATCAAGGTGAAATATACAGGACAGACAAAGGCGGATTTCCAGTTGAAGGATGATACCAAGACCGAATTGGGCGAGGTAACCGTCACAGCGAACCGACGTGACAATATGGGTATCACAAAGATGGAACGTACTTCTTCTGTACAGTCTATCAATTTGGCTGATATCGTGGATGCTTCTCCGGTAACCTCTATAGAAGATGCCTTGCAGGGTCAGATTTCGGGTCTTGACATCACCATGGGTGGTGATCCTGGTGCCAAGAACACCATGCAGATTCGTGGTACCAACACATTGACAGGTGATGCCAATCCGCTGATTGTTGTTGACGGTGTACCATACGATGCCAACATCAGCGATGACTTCGACTTTGCTACCGCCAATTCAGAAGACTTTGGTGCCTTGTTGAACATTGCTCCATCTAATATCGAGAGCATCGATGTGCTCAAGGATGGTGCAGCAACAGCCATCTATGGTTCCAAGGGTTCCAATGGTGTGCTTCTCATCAATACCAAGAAGGGTGCGATGGGTAAGACTCGCTTCAACTTCTCTTCTAAGTGGACTATCAAGCAGGAGCCTTCTTCCATTCCTTTGTTGAATGGTCGTCAATATACAGCCATGATGCAGGATGCGCTTTGGAATGCTGCCAATGCCAAGGGCTTGTCTAATGCTTCTGCCGAGATGGATATGCTGTTCAATGCAGATCCTATCAATTACAATCCTAATTATCAGTATTACAACGAGTATAATCAGGATACTGATTGGCTTGAAGCTGTAAAGCAGCATGCCCTGGCTTCTGATAACAACTTCGACATGTCGGGTGGTGGTGAAAAGGCCAGATACCGTTTCTCCTTGGGCTACTTGAATGAGGAAGGAACAACAAAGGGTACGGGACTTACTCGTTTGACATCACAGTTGAGAGTGACTTACAATTTCTCCGACCGTTTGCGCGTGCATACCGATTTCTCTTTCGTAAATACCAAGAAGGATGCGAATGTGTTGGAGAATGTTCGCTCGATGGCTCAATCTTCCATGCCGAACAAGTCTCCTTACTGGATAGACCCGACAACAGGTTTGCCTACCGACCAGTATTTCTCTTTGAATTCTTCTTATGAAGGCTCTTTCACTATGAGCAGCAACAAGGGTAATCATTTCAATCCTGTGGCTATGGCAGAGTTGGGCTTTAACAAGACCAATGTCCGTGATGAGAAGATGACGGTTACGATGGAATATGATTTTCCATTTGATCTTCGCTTCAGAGGATGGGTGTCTTTGTATATGAAGACTCAGAAGAACAATAAGTTTTTGCCACAGGCTGCTACGGGTGTCCTGATGAATAGTATCTATGCCAACCAGGCAACTGATGCTACTTCGGATGCTTACTCATTGCAGTCGGAATGGAAACTCTTATATAATAAGGTGTTTGGCGAGAAGCATGGCTTAACTGCTACTGGTGTACTTCGTACCTACCAGTCAGAAAGTACAAGTACTTCTAATTCCACTTACGGAAATGCTTCGGCAAACCTTTCCGATCCTGTGATAGGTAGTGCGGTGGCTGGAGCTTACTCTGCTTCTAGCGAGCGTCGTACGGTTACCCTTACGGGTCAGGTGGTATATAGCTATGACAGCCGTTATGTATTGAATGGAACTGTCAACTACGAGGGTAACTCATCTATGGGTAGAAACAATCGTTTCGCTACCTATCCTAGCTGCGGTTTGGCTTGGAATATCGATAAGGAGCATTTCTGGTCTGATGCCTTCCACAAGGTGGTGAATGAGGCAAAGGTTCGCGCCAGTTTGGCTTGGACGGGTAAATCTCCTAGCGGTCCTTCTGATTACTATGGTGCGTTCCAGAGCATGGGTACATATGTAACCAATCCTGCCATTTATCCTTCTCGCATGCAGTTGGATAAATTGAAGTGGGAGTCAACTCGTGAGTGGGACTTGGGTTTTGATTTCCGATTCTTCAACAGATTGAACGTAACCTTGGATTATTATGATAAGAAGACCACCGACTTGTTGTCTAAAAATGTGGAGATTTCAAGTACCACGGGTTATGCCAAGTTATCTTGGATGAACTCAGGTTCTTTGAGCAATAAGGGTTTTGAGGCTCGTTTCGACTATGATGTCATCAAGCGAGGTCCATGGTCGTTGAGAGTGAACGCCAATGCCTCTCGTAATATAAATAAGGTGGAGGTGTTGCCTGCCAACTATACTCAGGAGAAATATACCTTCGGCAATGGTAACTATGCCATGAGAATCGTAGAGGGACAGCCAATTGGTGCTTTCTATGGTTATCGTTACAAGGGCGTATATCAGAATACCAACGAAACCTATGCCAAGGATGCTGCTGGCAACGTGATGTATGATGTAAACGGCAAGCCTATCACTATGCGTAATGGTAGCACTTTGGTTTATCCTGGTGATGCCAAGTATGAGGATGTCAACAAGGATGGTGTCATCAACGAGAAGGATATTGTTTACTTGGGTAATGCCAATCCTAAGCTGATTTTCGGTGGTGGATTCTCGCTGAAGTGGAAAGACCTTTCCTTGACCACTGTCTTCTATGGTCGTCTTGGACAGAAGGTAATCAATAGTGCTCGTATGAACCTGGAGAATATGTATGGAAAGGACAACCAGTCAACTGCGGTGTTGAACCGTTGGCGCTCGGAAGGTGACCAGACAGATATTCCTCGTGCTCTCTATGGTATGGGTTACAACTATTTGGGTTCCGATCGTTTCGTTGAGGATGCTACTTATGTTCGCTTGAAGACTTTGACTCTTTGCTACAATGTACCAAAGAAGTTCTTGAGTAAGTTGGGATGGGGTATTTCTGCTTGTAAGATTTACGCTACAGGTTACGATCTCTTTACCTTTACCAGTTATTCCGGTCAGGAGCCTGAGGTGGGCATGCCATCAGCCAAGAGTTTGGTGAAGGATAATGCAACCACACCAGTCTCTAAGCGTTATGTGTTCAATATCAATCTCAACTTTTAAGTGAATTAAACAATGAAGAAGACAATTAATATATTATTGTTGGCGGCTACGGTATCGCTTTCGTTTACTTCCTGTACAGACTGGTTGGATGTATTGCCAAAGAATGAACAAGTATCAACGGAGTATTGGAAGTCAAAGGAGGAAGTTGAGGCTGTCATAAACTCAGGTTATTACCAGATGCGCCAGGCTGTTCCAAGCCTCATCAAGTGGGGTGAACTGCGAGGAGGTGCTATGTTCTCTAATAACAGCAAGGATACCAAGTTGCAGGATTTCCTGATGACTCCTGATAATTCTTTGTGCGACTATGGCACTCTTTATAAGATTATCAACTTTGCCAACTCAGTGATTAAGAATGCGCCAAAAGTCCAGGCTTCTGATAACACCTATTATGATGCTGTCATGAACGCTCACCTTTGCGAAGCGTATTTCCAGCGTGCCTATTGCTATCTCATCTTGGTGAAGAACTTCAAGGAGGTACCGCTTGTCCTCAATCCATATACCGACGATTCGCAAGATACGAATGCAGCCAAGGATAGCGAGGAAGATATTGTGAAGCAGATCAAGGCCGATGTGGAAACGGCTTTGGCTACCAACTCTGCCAAGTCAACCTATGAGAATGATTGGGAGACCAAGGGACGTGTTACCAAGTGGGCTCTTTATGCCTTGATGGCTGACGTGAGTTTGTGGAGTGAGGATTATGAGACTTGCAAGAAGTATTGTGATATGATTCTCGATGCAAACAAGAGTGGAGAACAGTTCTATCCTCGATTCCTGAAGAATACGCAGGATTGGTACTCCATCTTTTATCCGGGTAACTCCAACGAGAGCATCTTCGAGCTGAACTGGAACTACGAGTTGGCAAAAGAGAGCAATAATTTCTCTCTCGAGCTTTTCCCGATGTCCAATAGTGGCTTGAATTTCACTACGGATGCCATCGCTAAGATGGACGAGGAAGTGGCTAAGGTGATGAATCCTGGTGAACGAACCGGCAGAATGAATTTGGCAACCTATGCTACGGTGAATGGAACCAAGTATCTCTGGAAGTATTATGGTAATGATGTGGCAGACATCGAAGGTGGTGTCCGTCTCCATCAGGATGCCAACTTCATTCTCTACCGTGTGGCAGAAATCATCTTGATGAAGGCCCAGGCAGAAGTGATGACAGGTCATGTCTCTGAGGCTATCGACCTGGTAAACCAGATTCGTGAGCGTGCTTCTTTGCCTGTTATCACAGATGCCGAGAAGGAATCTTACGGTGAAGAAAATACTTTGGAGGAAATCCTCCACCAGAAGGAGATGGAGTTCTTTGGAGAGGCGAAACGCTGGTATGATTTGCTGTGGCTGGCTCGTATAGATAATCATAAGTACAAGAATAAGGCCATAGAGTATATCTGCGAGGGTAATCAGACAACCAAGGCAGAATGGATTAAATCTTCGCTCATCGACAATTATGCCTGGTATATCCCATTGCCACAGAAAGACATTGAGCATAACCAGTTGCTGGTTCAGAATCCTTATTATAGTAAGTAATCTGGTAGGAACAATTAATCAGAAAAGAATATGAAAAAGATATATTTTTTAGGTTTGGCAGCGATGCTGATGTTGGCTTCCTGCGATTCTTCTGTTTTCGACATAGGCTCTGATCCTGCCCAAGGTTCTACCTTTAAGTCGGATGAGAATTCGCCTATCTCTAATACTTTGGAGAAGGATGGGCGATTTGGAGAGTTTGTGAATGTCTTGAATGTTTCCGGACTCTATAATGCGCTCAACCAGTCATCGGATGGAGTTAGCTTCACGGTTTTTGCTCCAACCGACGAGGCAATGAATAAGTTTGAGGCTGCATTGGGCTCCAAGGTGGCTGATGCCGGTAAGGAGTATGCTAGAAGTTTCGTGCTTTATCATACGGTGAAAGATTCTATCCAGGCAGACCAGTTTGTCAATAAGACCAGTATCACTAGTTTGACCAAGGATAAAATCAATGTCAAGATTGACGTGGAGCATTCGGGGCAGGCTATCCTGTCGAACAGCAATAGTCAGGCACAGGTGATAGAAATGGGGCTTCCTGCTTCTAATGGTAAGATTTATGTGCTTTCTTCTGCCTTGACACCATTGGTAGAGACGCTGGCAGATAGAATTTCCGGCAATAGTGAATATAGTATCTTGAATCAAGCCGTAAAGGAGACTGGCTGGGATAAGATTCTCAATACAGTGACTGATACCATGATGGTAGAGGGAGTAGAGACTACAGTCAATCGCAACTATAGTGTGCTGGCGGTGAATGATGCCACCTTTGCGAAGGCAAACATATCATCTTTGGAACAGTTGAAGCAGAAGTTGGCTGAAATGAATACTGATGCCACGGTTTCTGCCGATTCCTTACTCCGTGCTTATGTGGGCTACCACATTATTAATAGTAAGAATACCCTGGATGCCATGGGTACCGTTCAAGGTGACAATACCAGTCGATTGTGGTCAACAGGTGCCAGTAACCTTGTATTTACCCTGACCACCGATACCACCAAGACGGCAGCTGCTGAGCGTTATGCCATCAATACTGCGAGCGGCACTCCTGTTCATTTCGTAGAGAATGAATCGAATGTACTTGCCTTGAATGGTTACCTGCACCAGGTGGATAGCTGGATGCCTGTTTGGGAACCAGCCCAGCAGATGGTAGTATGGGACCTGGCTGACGACAATGAAATCAAGAGCCTTGTTGAAGATGCCTCTGTAGAGTATCAGCCTGAAGTTGCAAGCACCAAGCAGCAGTTGGTTTCCCTGAGTCGGGCATCTTGCTTCACTCATAGCGAGACAGAGACCAAGAATACCACCTTTGCTCCAATTTGCTATTATACAACATTGAAGCCAGCCGACAAGGCGATTGAATATGGTGCCAAGCAGGCTAACAACAACGATTGCATTGTGTTCAACCTTGGAAATACCGGTACGGCAAGCATGCAGACTCCTACCTTGGTAAGAGGAAAGTATAAGGTGTTGTTGGATGTGGTTTATACAACCAGCCACAACTTTATGCGTCAGAAGACTGATGGCTCTGGTGGAACCTTAGAAGTAACCTTCGATGGTAAGGATCGCAACTATGTGGCTCCTTACACCTTGGTGAAATCTTCTTCAAACGTAGTGCTTCCAGGTGTTTATACCACCGTGCTTTATGATGAGATAGAGTTTGATAGCACATCTTCTCATACCTTCTCGTTCAAGGTGAAGGATGGAGCTGCCTCTACCAATAAGAACTTCTCATTGCAGTTTGACACCATCACATTCGTGCCGGTGAACGACTAAGATGAAAGATAATAACTTAAAAGAATAGGAAAAATGAAACGCAATAAGTTTATCTATTTGTTGGCTTTCTCGGCTGTGATGCTTTTGGGGGCTTGCTCTGAACTGTCAGACAAGGATTACTTCAAGAATATCGAGACCACAGTGAACTCTGATGAACTGGTGGTTGTGGATATGAGTAGTGAGGAGTATCTTTCCAAGGAGCCAGAATACTCATCCATCAAAGAATTATTCAGGAGCCACGGCATCTTTACCGCATTGGAGCAGAAAAACCAATTGAGCACCATGCTTGTGGTAGAAAACAGCGACTTTCAGGCACCCACTGGCAAGGAGTCTGAAATCGATAATGCCGTCAAGGCTCATGTCAGCGATATAGCAGTCTCTCCTGCCAACTTGAAGACCGAAGGCAACAACATGCGCATCATGATGTGGCATGGTAAATACATCAATGTAGATTTGGATGATGCCGCCCGCAACGAGGGAAAGATTGCCGGACACATTATGTTTGGTACTTCTGCTGTCAAGAAGGTGGTGAAAACCAACTCGGGTTACATCTATGTTCTCTCTTCTCTGTTGAACATTCCGAAGTCAATCTATGATTATATCACGAATCTGGATGATAACTATTCTATCTTGAGAGATAGCATCCTGGCTAGTGGAACGAAGGAATTCGATAAGAAGAACAGCAAGCCTATCGGTGTGAACGACGAGGGTAATACGGTTTATGACTCTGTGTTTATTTACAAGAACACTCACTTCCTGGAGAAGAACTTCGATTTGAGTTCTGAGTCTCTTACCGCTACCTTGCTTCTGACAAGTAATGCCGTGGTAGAAGAGGCGATAGCAGATGCCAAGGCCCGTTTGCAGAAATGGGGCTTGTGGGATGAGTGGAATGCCGAGCGTCAGTATAATTTCGAATATACGATGCGCCATTGGATCATGGATGCTGCCTTCTTCGATAAGAAGCTTACACCAGAGACTTTGCAGAGTAAGGATGAGGAGAACGATATGTTGACCAGTATCTTCTCTAAGTATTGGAAGACTTCGGTTCAGCAAATCAATCCTACTCCTATCGAATTGTCTAATGGAATTGCTTATCAGGTGACCAGACTCCATATTCCTAACAACGTCTTGATTTGGCGTCTCAAGGAAGACTTTAGCATTTATGAGTTCTGTAGTGCCGAACAGAAGGAGAGTTTCTTCCAGATGTTGAACATGCAGTTTAAGGCTTGTACCACTGCGGTTGCCGCATGGACTCCTTTGCAGGGCGTATGGCCAAAGCATGAGTGCCGAACCTTGGACTTGACCGTGGGTGATGATGCCTCAGGCGACTGGCAGTTGGTATTCACGCCATGTAAGCGTATCTTCGAGACTTATCCTACTCGTATGGAAATGGTGAAGAAAGACTGGCTGAAGAGCAACCTGACGGTGACGGGAATCAAGCCATTCCTGATACCACCGGGCAAATACACCCTGAGTTTTGGTTCTAAGCAGAATCAGAACATGGAAATCACCTTCAAGGTTCGTGTCAAGGGAAGTACCGATGTCGTGGCAGTTTCCGACCCAATCACCTTGGGTTCAACCACAACATTCCACTACGACCGTAACCCGGGAAAATTCATCGAAGGTTATGATCCATCTACAGAGAACCTTTCAACCAACAAGAAAGCAGGAAACTACGATACCGATGGTGGAACTGTTATCAGCGAGTTGGAAATCCCAGATGTAAAGGGCGATGGTTCTCCTGTGGAAATCACGATAGAAATCGCTAGTCCTACTTGGAATGGCAACACCACGATGGTATTCAACCACTGGTGCTTGCGTCCAACCAAAGACAACTACTAGTATAGACTGTTTACGAAAAAATAGATAATGATGAAAAGCTATATTTCTAAATATGCCAAAGGAAATGTGAAGGGCGCACTCTTGCTGAGTGCCGCTCTTGCACTTTCGGCTAATCTTCAGGCGCAAGACTTGCAAGGTAAGGTGGTGGGCAACGACGGACAGCCGGTAGCGAATGTGGTCATTTCGATGCCTGGTAAAGGCGCTGTGCGTACAGATGCCAATGGCATGTTTACCATCAAGGATTGCAAAGAGAATGCTCAGCTCACCTTCCGCCATGAGGGATACTTCAATAAGACGGAACATCTGAAGAAGCAAGACCTGGGTAAGCAAATTGTTGTACACCTCATTTCAAACAAGACTTCTCGCTATAACGAGTCGGTTGTTCTTCCTCATGAGACCGTGGAAAATGACCCTACCATGGCGGGTAGAAATAATATCAACCGTAAGGACTTCGCACTTGGCTCTATGACCGTAGAGAAGGCGATGCAAAGTGGATTGCCTGGTTTGCGTGTTGTCAATAAGGGCGGAAATCCTGGTGAGGGTGCCAATATGCAGATACGAGGCTTGAAGACCATCATAGGCGATGGCAATCCGTTGGTTGTCATCAATGGTGTGCCATTCATGCCAGACAAGAATGAGTCGAAGGTAATAGGTGGTTTGAGCCGTTCTATCTTCGAGGCACTCAATGGCCAGGATATCAAGAATATCACGATACTCAAGGATGGGGCTACTGCTATCTATGGTTCTCTTGCCAACAATGGTGTGGTTCTCATCGAAACCGACCAGGCATCCAAGGAGAACATGAACACTCGCATCTCTTTCAATGCCATCTATGGATTCAATTGGAACAAGAGCCGTTTGCCTCTGATGAACTCAACCCAATACAAGAGTTATCTCACGGATATGGGCTTGACGCATTACGCCAATCAGGAGGCTTTCTTCAATGATTTCACCTTCCTGTCAAATCCGCAAGCCAATAATGCCGAGCTTTATAGCTTCAACACAAATTGGCAGGATGAGGTGTTGCGCAACTCTTCTACCATGGACTATCTGTTCAGGGTAGAAGGTGGTGATGCCATCGCCAAGTACAACATCTCTCTGGGCTATAATGGCGATCAGGGAACCTTGAAGAATACAAACAACGACCGCTATAATGCGCAAATCAATGCGTCTGTCCTGGTGAGTCGTAAGTTGGAAATCCTGGCATCTGTCAACACAGCTTACATGAAGGGTAACTTCATGGAGCAGGGCATGAGCTACGAGGCAAATCCAATGTTGGCGGCATATCGTCGTTCTCCATTGCTCTCGCCATACAGCACCGATATTTACGGCAAGTTGATTTCCAACTATAGTACCTATAAATATGGTGCCATCGACGATTATTATGTATCCAATCCGTTGGCGGTGGTGAATACCGTTGAGGCTACCCAGAAACAGTATGATGTAAATGCCAAGGTGCAGTTGGTGTATCGCCCAGCGCAGTGGCTTACCTTGAATGGCATTGTGGGCTTGTACTACAACTACAACCAGGAAAATATGTTTATTCCGGGTGTCACCTCGCAGGCTATCAAGTTTATCACCGACCGTTATGGCAATGCCAACAACACAGTGAGAGTGGGAACCAATTACACCATGAATATGTTCTATCATGTGAATGCCGATTTCCAGAAGACTTTCGCCAAGAAGCATGATGTGAAGGTGCAGTTGGGATTCCAGGCTCTGACCACCGATTACGAGTATGATGTGTCATTCGGAAGAAATACGCCTAACGATTACTTGAAGACGATGGGTAGTGTGCCTTCTTCTGAAAAACGCTATTTCGATGGTTACAACAACAAGTGGAATTGGATGAACCTCTATGCCGTAGCTAATTATACTTACGCTAATTTGGCAAAGGTGGGGTTGACTGCTTCTTTGGATGGTGCATCCAGTGTTGCAGGAAAGTTTGGTGATGCCAAGGTTTATCCGGGAGCCGATGTGGTTTTGATGGTGAAGAATCTGCCAGGACTTCATTCTGCAGATTTCATCAATAAGCTGAATCTTTATGCCAACTGTTCAACGACGGGTAACAGTCGCTTCGGCAGCAAGTATTACCAGAGTTACTATACTTCAAGTCCTTTCCTGGATATTGCAGGTATTGTACGTGCAAACTTGGCAACCACCGATGTGCTGAAACCGGAAATCACCACCACTTACAATGTGGGTATCGAGACGGCTCTTTTCAATAATCGCATTTCTTTGGCTGCCGAGTATTATAACTCCAAGACCAAGGATGTGATTCTCTTCGGAAATGCTTCTCCACTCTTGGGTACTGCTCCTTACTATCGCAATGCTGCAAAGATCAAGGGTGATGGAGTAGAGTTGAAGGTTTCGGTTTCACCTGTTGTCACCAAGGACTTTAAGTGGACTTTGGGCGCTACGCTCAGTACCGTCAACAATCAGGTGGAGAGTATGAATGGCGCTGCCGACATGCTTTATTCATTGTCAGACAATGCCACCTTGATTACCCGTCAGGGTGAATCACCATTTGCCTTCTATGGTTATCAGACAGCAGGAGTCTATTCCACTACGGCAGAGGCGAATGCTGCTTACACCCAAGCAGATGGAAGCAAGACAGCTTTGCTGAACGATAGAGGTGTGGCTTACCAGGCTGGCGATATTCGATTTGTGGATCAGAATGGTGATGGCAGAATTGATGCTGCCGACCGTGTAGTGTTGGGTTCAGCCACTCCTAAGGGATTTGGCAATTTCTATACCCACTTCGACTATAAGAACTTCGGATTAGATGTTGACTTCGGCTATCAGTGGGGTGGAAAGGCCTACAATGCCATGCGCCGTGTCACAGAGTCGGCTTCCGATTTCTCTAACCAGTCGGTATCTGTGGTTCGCCGTTGGAACATGGAAGGTCAGGTCACTGATATGCCGCATGCCGAGTGGGGCGACCCACGTGGTAACAACGATTTCTCCGACCGTTGGATAGAGAGCACCGACTTCATCAAGTTGCGCAATATTTCCTTGAGCTATACTTACGATAAGTCGCTTTGGAATTTCATCCAGGGAGCTACCATCTACGTATCGGGTGAGAATCTGCTTACCTTCACCAAGTATCTGGGTCTTGATCCGGAGTTTGCCTATTCTTACAGCAATTTGATGCAAGGTGTGGATTATGGCAAGTTGAATGCGCCACGTTCCGTGAAGATTGGTGTGAATCTGAAATTCTAGAAGAATCAGAACGTAGTATTGAATCGATTTAAAATGAGAATAAAGAATGAAACGTAATATTTTCAAAAGATACAAATGGAGTGTAGGGGTACTCGCTGCAGCGTTCTCCCTGACCTTTACTTCATGTTCGGATTTCTTTAATCCAGATACCGACGACCAGGTGAGCGACAAGCATTATATCTCGGAAAATACCGAGATGTACACGGGATTCGTGGGATTGCTGACCAAGATGCAGGCGATAGGTGACAAGGAAATCCTGCTTACGGATACTCGTGCTGAGTTTATCGAACCGACGAAGAATGCAGGCACCGACTTGTGGTCGCTCTATCAGTATGCAGATAACTTGCAGGGCAACGAATATGCCTCTCCTGCTGCCTACTATGAGTTGATTCTGGCATGCAATGATTACCTGCACAAGGTGAAGGAGTTTCGAAAGATGCCACAGGTGGATGATGAAATCTGCCAGGACTTGATTTCTTCTACCATCCGCATCAAGGCATGGACTTACAAGACCATTGGCGAGATTTATGGCGAGGCTGCCTGGATTGATGAACCCGTGGGCAGTGTGGATGCTTTCTTGGCACAGGCACGTAACAATGTCATTCCGATGAACCAGGTGATAGATAAATGCCTGAACCTGATGGAAGCGGGATATGATGGAGTGAAGTCCGATCGTGTAGTTGACTGGATTGCATGGCTTGACCCGACGAATGTGACGAACATTGCGGCATCTCCGTTCCGTAAGTGGAATTATATCGTTCCAACTTACGAGGGTATTTATTCTGAGCTTTGTCTTTGGAAGGGTGCTTATCTGGATGCCGACAATGGTGTGGGCAATGAGCCTGCCAAGGTGTATTACAAGACAGCTGCCGACTTGCTCCTAAAGGCGCTGAACGTATATATAAATAATGAGAGTTTCTCGGGCAACAACCCTTACTGGTGTCCTAATGCCGGAACCAAGGGACGTTATGCCAACTTGTGGCAGTCGCAGGAGCCATACGCACCTGAGAATGTATGTGCCATCCTTTACGATTACAACCAGGGACAGACCAATTCTTTGGTAGAGCATTTCAATAGTGATACTCCTGCCAAGTATCTATTGAAGCCTTCTGAGGCCGGTATGGATAATTTCACCAATCCTGATAAGAATCCAGGCGGTTCAACATCTGAAACTCGCTTTAAGAATCTGGTAGGAAAGAGTGCCGATGGCTATTACATCGCCAAGTATCGTCAGAATGGTGGCCGCAATGGCATCCGTGCCAACGCTTATCAGGACGATGTGCATATTTATATCTATCGTTCCACCCAGTATCATCTGATGTTGTGTGAGGCCCTGAATCAGTTAGACCGTTTCTCGGCATTGAACAGTGTGCTCAACAGCGGAATGACGGGTGAGAAGGTAGATGAACTTGTGGCCAACGATGACTCCATCAAGGCAGGCAAGCCGATCAAGTATCCGGAGTGGGAAGGATTTACCCGCAACTGGACCTCTAGTGCAGAGTGGGGTACTCGCAAGTATCCTGATACCGGAATCCGTGGTGCCTACGAGTTGTCGGCGCGTCAGATTGAGACCGGAAGCAATCCGGCTCAGGCGCAAGCAGCCAAGCGAAGCAACGATATCCAGATTATGAAGGAGGCAGAAATGGAGTTCTCTTGCGAAGGCAAGACTTATCCTTGGATGAATCGAGTGGCTGTGAGATACAAGGACAAGGGCATCGTGGCAGATGAAATCTGTCCTAAGTATGAAGCCAGTGGATTGGCTGCCCAGGTGCGTGCTGCCATCATGAATGGTGCCAACTGGGTGAAGTATCATCTCTAGAATCCGGAAATCAGACGGATAGAGAATCATCTTGAAGAAGAATAAATAACCTAATATTAATTTAACAACTATCGTGTATGAAGAAATTCTTGACACTAGCATTGTTGGCTGTCAGTGTATTGACGGCAAATGCAGAAAGTAGAAAGTGGGACTTCACGAATTGGAGTGCCGCTACAATTGCCAACTTGAACAAGGGCGCATCTGCTAATTTCTCTACAGATGCAGAAGCCTTGAATCCTGCTTGTGGCTGGTCAGACATCGAGAAGGCAAATGGTAATCAAACTGCTGCCAAAGGTGGTAAAATCTTCTGGGAGGTAAAGGCCCAGGGTAATGCTACCACTGGTGCTCAGCTTTGTGCAGACGGACAGCCTATCCAGGAATTGGATGGCTTGCTCTACACCAACACTACGAATCGTTCTTTGGCCATCGCCATCAACAATGGCTCTGGCTATCAGGGCGCTTCTTATCTCTGGACAGGTTCTAAGCAGAAGAACTATTTCGTGATTCCTAATGTAAAGGCTGGTGCAAAGATTACAATGGGTGTGGAGTCGCACAAAACTACCGAGGCTCGTGGTTATGAACTCTACATCGTGGAAAACGGCAAGTTTAGCACCAAGGGTACCAAACTGATGGATCCTGATGGCAAAGCCAATGCGGTGCCTAAGACTTACGTGGAGCAGACCTGGCAGGTACCTGAAGAGGGCTTGACGGATACTCCTAACGAGGATGGTACCTACAATGTGTTGATTTACAACACCAATGGCTGCCACATGTATTTCATCAATGTTGATGAGGGTGACAACATGGGTGAGGCTCGCAAGGTGGCATGGTTGCATGCCGGTGGCGCAGGCTTGGATTATGCTATGCGTCCTACCGATGGCTTTGAATATACAGACATCGATGCTACCACCGATGAGGTTACCGATGAGTCTTTGCGTAGCTACGAGGCTGTGGTTGTTGGTTCGGATGTAACAGCCGAGTCTCCTGCTTATCCAACCTTGGAGAAGAACATCGCTTTCGTGCCAATGGTTAACTTGAACAACAAGCTCTTTGGTTATACCGCAGCTGCTAACGATGTAACAACAATGACCGTGACCGATGCTGATGCTGACTATTGGACAAACCTTACTCTTGAGGATGGTACATTCGATTATACATCTAATGTATCTGTAACTCTTCCTGCGAAGTTTGCCAACGATGAGGTTATCGCTAAGCAGGGTGAAGCAGTTGCCATCCATCGTCATGATAATGGTGCCGGCAAGAACAGCTATTTCCTGTTGGGTTCTGACGAAACCGCTGTGACAACTTATGCCGAGTGGTCTAGCCTTCTTGGTAATATCATCAACGAGGCTGCTCAAACCAAGCGTGATGTAACCAATGCTGCTGCTCCTTCTTATTCTTTGAACTATGTAGATCATCAGACCACTGTTACTATCAGTTGTGCAACTGGTGGTTCTCAGATCTATTATAAGGTAGGCGATGGTGAGTACCAGCTTTATTCAGAGCCATTGGTTTACACAGAGCCTGTTCAGTTGACAGCTTATGCTGTTTCTGAGGGTTATCTCCAGAGTGAGGAATCTTCTAAGGAAATCGATATCCAGTCTCAGGCAGCAGCTCCTGTTGTTGAGATTGCATCAGAGGATGGTAAGTCTGTCATCACCATTACCAACAAGGAAGAGGGTGCTCAGGTTTACTATTCATTCAGTGGTCAGACCAAGACCAGCACTGCTGCTACCTATGCAGAGCCTGTAGAGGTAACAGAGCCTGGTACCATCACTGCTTTTGCGGTTGCTGAGGGCAAGTTGCAGAGTGAGGCAGTGGCTGTAGAGTTTGCTGTAAAGGGTATTCCTGAGGTTAAGGATACCATCTCTCATTTCACAGCCAATGAGGCTGATTGGTTCACAAATGCTGTTGTAACAGATGCTGATGGTGTTTCTACTCCTCTGGCTGAGGCTATTACTGCTGGCAGTGCTACTGGTGCAGCTAAGGCAGTTTATTATTTCGGCAAGTCTGCCTGGGCTTACTATGGTAGCGAGATTGACCATATAGAGACAGATCCTGAGACAGGTGAGGAGAAAACGTTCTATAAGCCAGATCCAAAGTACAAGTATGTATCTTCTACATCTGATACCGATTGGATTATCGAGTCAGAAGGTCAGGTAATCACTGGTGAGACCAATGTTTCTGCTTCTTCTGGTATCTTCACCGGTACTGCTGGTTATTTTGCAGAAGAGGCTATCGATGAGATAGGTGGTTCACCTTCTAAGGGTAAGCTTAGCTTTGGTGGTAAGTCTTCTAATGATCCTTACACCATGCGTGTGAAGTCAACCAAGACATTTGATGGAACATTTGATGTTGTTACTTATCTTTCTAATGGCGGTAAAAGCGACCTTGGCTTCGAGTTGCAGAAGTCTGCTGATGGTACAACTTGGGAGAAGGTTGGAGATTTGAACTTCACTAAAATTCAGCGTTTGTACAAGAAGACTCGTTTCCACTTGAACGAGGCTACTCCTGTTTACCTCCGTGTTGCTCAGGTATCTGGTGGTTCTAAGGGTCAGCTTTATGATATTTATGTCATCAAGACTGCTGGTTCTACAACAGGTATTGAATCTATCCCTGCTGCTGAGGCCGCAAAGGATGTGAAGGTGATGAAGTTCAGCAAGAATGGTCGCCTTGTTATTCAGAAGGGTAATGCCATCTATAATGTTGCTGGCTTGAAGCTCAACTAATAGATAGAATATATTTCAAGGCAGGCTGCATAATCGGTGTAGCCTGCCTTTATATTTTTTTGAAAAGGTTGGATCTATTTTAAGGAGAATGGGTGAATCAACGGAGTCATAGTAAATTTGTGATAATATGAGAAGAGTAATTTGCAATTTTACAATAGCGTTTCTATTCTTTTTTCCTCTTCATGCTGCGGAGAATGTAGGGATACGGGAAATGGTAAATAGAATCAATTTGTTCAATCGTTTTCTCCCTCAGGAAAAAGTGTATCTTCATTTTGATAATACAGCTTATTTTATGGGGGAGAAGATGTGGTTTAAGGCTTATGTCTTGCGTAGTGACAATCACCATGCAACAGATGTGAGCCGAGTCCTTTATGTTGAATTGCTTGACAGGAGCGGTAATGTGGTGGAAACCCAAAAACTTCCGATAGGGGCTATGGGACAGGCTGATGGCGTCTTTGACTTACGTAACGTGCTGGCAGGTGGCTTCTATGAAGTCAGAGCCTATACTCGCTATATGCTCAATTGGGATAGTAGCTGGCTTTTCTCTCGTGTGTTCCCTATTTTTGAAACGCCTGGCAAGGAAGGTGACTATTCTCGTCCTTCTTTAGGGAAAACAGCCTGGCAAGTTCGTGAATCAGAAAAAGTGCCTACTAAGGAGAAAACTGGGATATCCTTTGCCAAGCCAGAGGATGGTAATATAGCTTTTTTCCCCGAAGGTGGTCATTTGGTAGAGAACTTGTCTTGTCGTGTAGCATTTGAAATAAGAGACCGTCAGGGTTTACCTGTTAATGGAACGGGTGAACTGTCCTGTGGAGATGAGCGCCTATGTTCAGTCAGTATCTCTCAAAACGGTCGTGGCGTATTCTCTCTTGTAGCACAGCCTGGTAAGATATATTCTCTAAACTTGAAAGATAAGAGGGGAAGATTATATCGCCAGGAATTGCCTGTGGCGGAAAAGGAAGGCTGTAGCATGAGATTGACACGGCCTGGTAAGTCCTGGTGTGTGAATTTGAATACAACGACCTCCTTTGCCCAGGATTCTTTGGGAATAGTACTGACAGCTCATGGTGCATTGAAGCATGTGGATGTTGTAGCGGGTAGTCGTTCTATATATTTGTCTCTTCCAGATTCAGCCATTGCTGATGGTGTAAACCGGGTCAGTGTAGTCAATGGTGCTGGTCAGGTTCTTGCAGACAGGTTGTTTTTCCAATATCCCCGGACTTTAAAAGATAGCATAAGTGTTACCGTAAAAGAAACCTCCTTGCTCCCGTCCTCCCCAATCAACCTGTCTTTTCATGCTCCCCCATCTACCATATTCTCCTTGTCAGTTCGTGATGCCGATACGGAAAAGAATATCTCTTCTCTTGATTGCGAGAACTGGCTTCTGTTGGCAGGAGAACTGCATGGCTATGTGTCTCATCCCGAATATTATTTTGAGTCAGATGATGCCGAACATCGCGAAGCAGCCGACCTGCTGATGTTGGTTCAAGGCTGGCGTCGTTATGATCTCAGTCAGATGATGGGCAAGAAAAACTTCAAGATAGTTCATCCTGTAGAAAAGGGATTGAGCATTTCAGGAAGATTAAAGGGTCCTCAAAAGAAAGCCATTGTGTCCAACCAGAATTTACGTTTCCGCCTTTACAATGAGTTGGGGCAGTCTCTGAGTGGGAATGCTGTGACCGACAGTCTGGGCTATTACGTGATAGAAGTTCCGCCTTGTGATGGAGAATGGAATATGTTTGTTCACATACCTAAAAAGTATAGTATAGAGATAGACCGTAATTTTTCTCCATCACCTCGTTCCCTTTCCTTGTTGGAGTTGATGCGTCCCCAGGATGCCACGGCAGCCATGACTTCTTTTCATTACAGCCGCAATACTGATGAAGTGTTAGAGAAACCTGCTGGTATCAGCATGCTCTCTCGAGTTCATATGTTGCCCACCGTGGTCAAGAAAAAGCATTTTTGGGAAAGTGGAATAGCCTGGGATAATATAACGGAAGGCAAGGAAGTCTCTTACCTATATTATAATATAGATAAGGAGAGAGACAGACTTTTGGATAAAGGTGAGGAGATTCCCTATATCTATGAATGGCTGAAACAGAAAAATCATGCGTTTAAGGGTGATTATGATGCCTTGTTAGAAGATGCAGTAACAGATTCTTATAGTTATTTGCGTTATGCTATAGTGAAAAGTGTTGAGGGGAAATCGGAATTACAGCCATTTTGTAACTTTTCTTATAATAATCGCCAGATTTTATGGGTTTTGGATAATTATCCAAGGTGTGTGACAAATTGTGATTTTTTGTTACCAGAAAAAAGTTTTTTAAAGATGCGCTCTATTATTCCTATGCCTATTACTATAGAGAATGTAAAAAGTATTTATGTATCGGAGAAATCTACAGCTTGGAAAAGGTTCCTTCCTGCAGTTTGTAAAGTGTTGAGAGAGTCTTCAAATGGAGAGGAAATAACAGAATATAGGACTTTGAGTGATATGGTTACGGTTTTTGTTTATTCCCATAAAATGTTTATGAAGAGCCCCAAGGATTTACGACGTACTTTCTTTGATGGGTATAGTCCTGCTGTGGAGTTCTATTCGCCGGGGTATGGTGAACTTCCATCCAATGAAGATTTCCGTCGTACATTGTATTGGAATCCTTACGTAAGGACCAACAAGGAAGGCTATGTGGATTTGAGGATTTGCAATACGGGTACATGCAGGCAACTTATTATTTCTGCTGAGGCGATAACTCCTGATGGAAATATAGTCAAGAGTAGATGATATTTCGTGCACTCTCAGTGGTCTATCCCGGAAGAAAAACTCTCAAAAAGAGAACGCAGCAAACTTAGCACTCGGATAAAACTCTTCACTCTTCACCCATCCCTCGCAAACCCCGATAAACAGGGCGTTTGGCGAGGTGAAGAGTTCCCGCAACTCTTCACCACTCTTCACCCATAAGGGAACTTTAAAAAAATAAATAGCATGAAGAATTGTACAAAAACGGGTCATCTGAGATGATGACCGAAAATGGTTCAGATTTCTCTCTGGTAGAGAAGGGACAGGCTTAGAGACTTGGGTGAAGAGTGGTGAAGAGTTGAGCCTACTCTTCACCCTGGGAAACGCCCTGTTTATCGGGGTTTGCGGGGGTTGGGTGAAGAGTGAAGAGTATTTCATGAATCCATTGTTTATTCAATTCTCAGAATCATGAACCCCAGGGGATGGTCTTGTGTTCCTATCTCTTATGGCAGGTCTTACTAGGCCGTTTGGACAGCCAACTGGCAGATATGGAGACAGCTGGCTGTTCTAGGTAAGACAGTGAACTGTTCTAGTTCCGCCAGTTAACTGTTCTACGTAAACAGTAAACTAGCCAGACCTACCTATATCATCCATAACCTAATGAGAATCTCTCAGAAGGGATGTTCCCGCACTCTAAAAGATAGGTTCTTGCACTCAGGAAGAGGATTTTTGATAATAATACACTAAAAAATGATACTTATTTCCCAATTTTGCTTTTGTTTCAGATAAAAGTTGTATCTTTGCCCTCAATTAAAGCGGCTGAAACAAAATGAAATATATAAGATTTATCATCATAATCTTTGTAATATTGGCTCTCCAAGCATGCCTTTGGCATGGAAAGCAAGCTCATGAGGACGATGATTGCAAAGAAAAGGTAAGTCAGGAGACTTCTATCGATACGCTCTCACTTCCCATTGATGTGAGAGCCAAATTGGTGACCCTTCAAGACGGGTTGCCTTCTAATGCCGTGTCTGACATTTATCAGGACCAAAAAGGATTCATGTGGTTTTCTACCAACAACGGATTGGCAAGATATGACGGCAACCAGATGAAGGTGTATCTGCAGGATAGTGCGTATGCTTCTAGCTCCGACCGCCGTGTGAAGCGCATCACGGAAGATAAGGACTTTAAGTATATGTGGATTTATACTGCCTCTGAGACATTCTATTGTCTGGATATGACAACGGGACATCTGGTGGATTACCTGCAGGAGGCGAAAGGATGGAATGCACAGGAAAGACCTTTGCATTTTACCCAATCAAAATTGCAGGAAAAGGGACTGTTCTATATGTGGGGACCAAAGGATGGGGGACTCATCGTAGATTATCGTGATGGAAACTTCAAGGTGAAGTACCTCTCGGCTAAAGAGATGGAGACTATCCTGCCTAAGTTGCAGGATGCAAAAATAGCTGATAAGCAACTGGTGCAGAAATGGAAGGTGCCTAATGGGCGTGTGCTTACTGATAATAAAGGTGGCAAGTGGATTTACAACAATACGGGTATCTTGCGCAAGGTGGTGGGCGATAGCCTGATTACCTTGCGCTTGTTGCCAAATGAAACCAACTATATCGACTACGAACGTTTTAACATCGTGGAGGATAACCACGGTCTGGTTTGGATATCCACCTATGGCAAGGGACTTTTTGTATTCAACCACGACTTGACCCAAGGACAGCACTTCGTGGCAAACGACAAGGGAGAATCGCCGATAGCCTCTAATTACCTGCTTTGCATTGCAGCCGACCGTCGTGATGGAGTATGGGTAAGTGCTGAGTATGGAGGTGTGTCACATCTCCAGGTAATGGACAAGGGTGTGGTGCGCATTTTTCCGAATGGCAAGGAGAACCTCGATTTCTCTAATGTGGTGAGAATGGTTAAGAAGCAGCGTGATGGTTCGGTGATGGTGGGTACTCGCGATGGATGCCTGTACCATTATAGTGCCGACATGGCGCAAATGCTGGGGAAGAGCCATTTTGATTCCAATATATATAGTATGGTGGAAATGCCACAGGGAAGAATGTGGATTGGTACCCGAGGAAAGGGTATCTATGGCATTCCTGGACTGGATTTCAAGAACAAGAAGGTGTTCTGCCTGAAACCGGATGCTCGGGGACGTATGTGGATAGGTACCTTTGGCGAAGGCTTGAGTGTAGCTATCCCTCGTGGTGAAGGATATGAGGTGAAGACATTCTTTGCTGATAGTGTAGGACTTAATGAAGTAAGATGTCTTGCCATCGACCGCAAAGGTATGCTTTGGGGCGGTACTTCGGGTGGTCTCTTCTGTGTAGATCCTACCCGGTTTGCTGCTGATGGACAGGGACTGCGTGTCTATAAACGGGGTTCCGAGATACATGATATGCTGGTAGATAGACAGGGAAGGTTGTGGCTCACAGTGCCTGGCGAGGGATTGGTGTGCATGCAAGACGGAAAATTCCGTATTCTGGATGCTTCGCAGGGACTTATCAACAATATGGTGCAGTCGGTGGTGGAAACTGCTGATGGAAATCTGTGGGTATCTACCCAGCAGGGTGTATCTTGCTGGAAGGCAAAGGATAAATCTTTTGATAACTATCTTTTCTCCCGGGTCATGATGGGCAATGTATATAATGAGAACTCGGCAGTATGTCTCGATGATGGCAGGGTGTTGCTGGGTGGCAATTATGGTTTAACCATCATTAATCCTTCCCGTATCAGTCATGTCAAGGGACAGACTTCCGTGGTGTTTACCTCTCATCCTTATTCTGATGAGATGACCTTGTCGTATGAGGAGCGTTCGCCTAAAATTAACTTCTCTACGCTCGATTATTCCGATGTGAACAACGTGAAATATACCTATTGGCTAGAGGGATACGATTCGTCTTGGAGTGTTCCTTCTCCTACTCCTTGGGTTAATTACCAGAATTTGCCATTTGGCAGTTATCGCCTTCACGTCAAGGCATCCTATTCCGATGGTATCTGGGGCAAGGAAAGTGTACTCGATATCAGCGTTGAGCCACCATTCTATCTGTCGGTATGGGCATGGGTGTTCTATGCCTTGTTCCTCACGGTGGCAATAGTCATGATTGCCAAGAGCATTCGTGAAAAGAATCTCCTGAAGGGAAAAATCAAGTTCGAACAGGAGCTTATACGCTATAAGTTGGTGTTCTTTACCAATATTGCACATGAGTTCCGCACACCGCTTACATTGATTCAAGGCTCTCTCGAAAAGGAGAAGCGTATCATGAAGGCTAATCATTGGCAGCCGGAGCTGGAGAAAACCGTGAGAACGATGGATAAGAGTGTGCAGCGTATGTTGCGACTCATCGACCAACTGCTGGAATTCAGAAAGATGCAGGCAGGAAAACTGAAGCTTTCCTTGCAGGAAACGGATGTTGTGATGTTCGTGCAGGGCATCTGCAAGATGTTTGACGATGCGGCTGAATCTAAGCAGATAGATTTTAAGTTTGAGTCTCAGTTGCCAGCCTATCTGATGTATCTTGACCAGCAAAAAATGGATAAGGTGGTGTTCAATCTGCTTTCCAATGCCTTTAAATATACGCCTGTGAAGGGTAGGATAGTGGTTAGCCTTGCTTTCCAAGGGGGAAAGCTGATAGTCAGAGTGGCTGATACCGGTGTAGGAATACCGAAGGAGAAGCAAGCCCAGCTGTTCAGCCGTTTCATGCAGAGTAGCTATACGGGCGAGAACTTTGGCATCGGTTTGCATCTTACCCACGAGTTGGTGAAGGTTCACCATGGAGAAATCTCCTTCCATGACAACGAAGGGGGAGGAGCAATCTTTGTGGTGAAGATTCCGTTGGGCAAGGAATGCTATGAGGAATCAGACTTTCTGATAGAGAACAATCCGATATTGGTTGCGCCTGTGGATTCTGTGATAAAGCCGGAGGATGAAAAGAAGGAGCCGCAGAAAGCAGATGCAGATGAGCCTCTCAACCGCAAGACCATCTTACTGGTTGAGGATGATAATGATGTACGCGACTTCCTGGCATCGGAATTGGAAAGTTGTTTTAACCTCAGGGTAGCCACCGATGGACAGATGGGCTTAGCCATGGCGAAGGAAGAAGACTTCGACCTGGTGGTAAGCGATGTGATGATGCCGGGGATGAATGGCTTCGAACTGACTAAGCGACTTAAGAATAAGTTTGAAACCTGCCATATCCCTATCATCCTGTTGACGGCATTGAGTACCGATGACAAGGTGTTGGAGGGGACGGAGTCGGGAGCCGATGCCTATATCACGAAGCCTTTCAGTCCGCAACTGCTGGTTGCTCGCATCTTTCAGTTGCTTGACCAGCGTGAACGACTCAAGCAGAAGTTTTGCAAGGAGGTTCAGGCGGTTCGTTCAGCAATGTGTGCTAACGACCAGGATCTGATGTTTGTGCGCCGTTTGGATGCCGTGATTTATCCACGTCTTGGCGAGCAGGATTTGTCGGTAGATAAGGTGGCTGGTCTGCTGCGCATGGGGCGCACCCTCTTTTATAGAAAGGTGAGAGGTGTGACGGGTTATACGCCAAACGACTACATCCGTGTGTTGAGAATGAAGAAGGCGGCAGAATTGTTGGCGAAAGGCGACAACAATGTGTCGGAGGTGGCATATGCCGTGGGATTCGACAATCCTTACTATTTCAGCAAGTGCTTCAAGGCACAATATGGCATGCCTCCATCTCAGTATATCAAACAGGAGCAAGCAAAGGAATAGAAGGAGTCTTCGTCAGAATAAGAAGAAGTATTTATCAGAATAAGAAATAATAATAATCAGAATAAGTTATGTTAGAAAGTCATTATTATAAGGATATGATAGAGGCTGGCTGCGATGAGGCTGGCCGTGGATGTTTGGCGGGCAGCGTGTATGCTGCCGCCGTCATTCTTCCTCCTAATTATCAGAATGCCGATTTGAATGATAGTAAGAAACTCACCGACAAGAAGCGAAAGGCACTCCGCGAGCAGATAGAGCGTGATGCGGTGGCTTGGGCTGTGGGTGTGGTTACTCCCGAAGAAATCGATCAAATCAATATTCTGAATGCCAGTTTTCTGGCAATGCATCGTGCCTTGGATCAGTTGAAGGTTCGTCCGGAGGCAGTCATTGTAGACGGTAACCGTTTCAAGCCTTACCAGGATTTACCTTATACTACTATAGTAAAAGGTGATGGCAAGTATCTGGCGATAGCTGCGGCAAGCATCCTTGCCAAGACCTATCGTGATGACTATATGGATGCCCTTGCCGAGGAGTATCCTCAGTATGACTGGAAGAGCAACAAGGGCTATCCTACGAAGAAGCATCGTGCGGCAATCAAGGAGTTTGGTACTACGCCATACCATCGCATGAGCTATAATCTTCTGGGAACAGGCGAACTCTCCTTGGAGTTCAAGGATTGATAGGATGCCTATTGGTATTGGTAAAAAGCCTACTAACTAAAACTAAATCCACTAGAAAGAAACTTGGCTTAATCGTCTTTTTAAGGTGTTTATAGTGCGTTTTAGTATTATTTTATATGTATTTTTGTTTCTTTATAGTGTGTATTTGTACTATCTGACGGATAATTGTACAATATATATTTATATATAAGCGATGAATTTTGTACTTTTGCGGCAACAAATTTCAAAACCAAGAATTAAACAAAACATTAAATACAAACATGAATGTTGGTGGCGGGACATTGGTTCCTGCTGCTGATCTTCTTAAAAACTAAAACCAGGTATGAACAAAAACAAAGTCCTGAAAAGTTCTGTTCTACCCTTGGCGCTGTGTCTCACGACGATGACTTTCTCACCAACCTTGGTGTCGAAGGCTATTGCTGAGGTTCAGAATGTACAACAGGGAGAACTCATAAAAGGTACAGTTGTCGACGAGACCGGAGAACCAGTTATTGGTGCAACGATTTTGGTCGTAGGTGGTAGTAGTACGCAAGGTACAGTTGCCGATATGGACGGTAATTTCTCCATAAAGGTGAAGCCTGGCGCAAAGCTGAAGATTTCCTATATTGGATTCGCTGATCAGGTTGTTCCAGCCAAGAATGGTATGAAAGTTACCATGAAGGAAGGTGGAGCTGTCAGCTTGAATGCAGTAGAGGTGGTGGCTTATGGTGTGCAGAAGAAGGTAACCATGACGGGTGCCATCTCCAGCGTGAAGAGTGAGGATTTGGTCCGCACTTCCGTAGGTTCTGTCAATAACGTGCTCGGTGGTCAGCTTTCGGGTGTGACAACCGTACAGTATTCTGGTGAGCCAGGTAGCGATGCTGCAGAGATTTTCGTTCGCGGTAAGGCTACTTGGGGTGATTCGCAGCCTCTTATCCAGGTGGATGGTGTGGAGCGAACCATGGCAGATATTGACCCAAATGAAATCGAGAGTGTTACAGTATTGAAGGATGCTTCTGCCACTGCCGTGTTCGGTGTTCGTGGTGCCAATGGTGTTGTCCTTATCACTACCAAGCGTGGTGCTCAGGGCAAGGCCAAGATTAGTGTGTCAACTTCCTGGACCGCTCTTGCTCCTACCAAGATGGTGGAGCAGGCTAGTTCTTACGAGTATGCCAACTTCTATAATCAGATGTCTCTGAATGATTATGAGATGCGTGCAAGCAAGAGCGTGGCAATCGGCAAATATCCAAGTTTGGATGCATATGCTTCAGAACACCCCTTCTCTAACAGCTTCACTGAGGGTATCATTCAGAAGTTTGCCACTGGCTCAGACCCTATCCGTTTCCCAAGTACCAAGTGGGCTGATTATATCATGAAGGATGTAACGCTTCAGCAGCAGCACAACTTGAATATCTCGGGTGGAACTGATCGTGTGAAGTACTTTATCTCTGCTGGTTATTACTCTCAGGATGGTCTTTTCAAGGAGTTTGGTGCCGGATATGACTTCGGTTATCAGTATCATCGTTTCAACTACCGTTCTAACCTCGACCTCAAGGCAACCAAGACTACAACCTTGTCGTTCAATGTGGCTGGTAACGTGAGCAACGCTGATAAACCTTTTACGGGTTCTGGTGCAGCCGGATTGATTAAGCAGATTTATTATGCAACCCCATTCTCCAGTCCTGGTATCGTGGATAATAAGCTGGTTTATTGTACAGATGACTATAGTGATGGCTTGAAGTTGCCGTTCGTAGGTGGTGCAGGTATGGAATACTATAGCAAAGGCTTCATGCAGACCAATATCAATAAGATTCAGATGGACCTTGTTCTCGACCAGAAGCTTGACTTCATTACCAAGGGCTTGAGCTTCAAGGCAAAGGGGTCTTATAACTCTGCCTATACCATTAATAAGCAGGGTAATAGAGTCGTGGCTTCATACAACCCGCTCATACAGTATGAGAAAGACGATCAGGGACAATTCATCTTGGATGCTGAAGGTAACAAGAAAATAATCTTAAATGCTGATGGTACACCTTATATTGTATATCGTCAGAATGGCAATAATACAGATCCTTCTTATTCTGCATCTCAGGGTAAGGCTCGTGACTGGTATCTGGAGGGTAGCTTCAACTATTCCCGTGTATTCGATAAGCATACCGTTAATGCACTGCTCCTTTACAACCAGTCGAAGCAGTATTACTATTCTAAAAGTTCTTATCCTGATGTGCCTCGCTCTTACGTGGGTCTTGTGGGTCGTGTTACTTACGATTATGCCAGCCGCTATATGGCAGAGTTCAACATGGGTTATAACGGATCAGAGAACTTTGCGCCAGGCAGACGCTTTGGTGTCTTCCCTGCAGGTTCCGTGGGATGGATTCTCAGCGAGGAGAAGTTCTGGAAGCCAATTTCCAAGGTGGCATCTTTCTTCAAGATTCGTGCATCTTGGGGTCTCGTTGGTAACGATAAGACCAAGGACGCTGTCCGATTCATGTATCTCGCCGACCCATATATCACGGGCAGCTATGGCTTGACAAACAATATGAGCAACTGGGCAGATTCCTATGGTTATCTCTTCGGTAACGCTCAGTCGGGTACCGTTCAGGGAACCTCTTCTATAGCAGGTGCATACGAGTCTATCAAGAACAACCCTGATATTGGTTGGGAGAAGGCGTTCAAGCAGGACTATGGTTTCGACCTGTATTTCTTCGGCGACCGCTTTAAGACTACTTTCGATTATTATCGTGAGCATCGTACCGATATCCTTGTTCGTGATGAAACAGTTCCATCAACCATCGGTTTCACCATGCCTTATACCAATGCCGGTGAGACCAAGTCATGGGGTTGGGAGCTTTCGCTCGGTTACAATGATAAGATAGGTAAGGACTTCCGCTTCTGGGGCAAACTGAATCTCTCTTACAACCAGAATGAAATCGTAGAGATGAAGGAGGAGCCTAAGAAGAATGAATACATGATGGCAAGGGGGCATCGCATCGGTGCCCGTTCTATGTATAAGTTCTGGAAGTATTACGAGGGTAAACAGACCGAGGTAGAGTATGAGAAGACATTCGGTCAGCCATTCCCTGCACAGCTCAAGGATTACCTCATGCCTGGCGATTGTGTATATGTCGATCTTGACGGCGATGGTAAGATAAATCCTAATGATAAGACCTGTGACAATGGTTATACCGATGATCCAGAGTACATGGCTGGTTTGACACTTGGTTTCAACTACAAGCGCCTGACCTTCAATATGCAGCTCACTGGTGCATGGAATGTAAGCCGTTACATCACCGATGTGTTCCGTCAGCCATTCTACTGTTCTTCCAATACAACCCAGGGTGGACTTCTTTCATACCATGTTAACAATACATGGACACCAGGAAGCTATGAGTCGCAGAATGCGCTCTATCCACGTGCCACTTGGGATAATGCCGAGCAGAACTATACAGAATCTGACCTCTGGGAGAAGGATGCCAAGTATCTTCGTCTGAAGACAGTCTCTTTGTCATACGATTTCATAAATCCGGCTTTCAAGAAGATTGGTATGCACAAGTGTGAGGTAACTCTTTCGGGCTATAACCTCCTTACCTTTACTCCTTATAAGTGGGGTGACCCGGAGACCAGAGCTTCTAATGCTCCATCTTACCCATTGCAGCGCACCTACACCATTAGTTTGAATGTAGGCTTCTAATCAAAGGTAATGTAAATAAATGAACAAAGAAACAATGAAACATAATATACTATTACATAGTGCAGTAGCAATGCTCATGGCAGGTGCAGCGTTTACCGCTTGTACTGATACCATTGCCGTGGGTAATGCCTCTCTTGACAAGGCAACCAGTTCTACTGCCACTATCGACTCTGTATTCCAGAATGCAGAATATACACGTGAGTTTCTTGTAGGTATCTACTCCAAGCAGTATTATGGCTTACCTTATTATAATGGTGGAACCAATATGCCTCATGCGGGTAACCCATATGCTGGTAAGTTTGATGCACTCACCGATTGCTGGCACGACTTCTTTAACGGACCTGCCGTATATACCAAGTATTATACAGGTTCTCTGACTGCCAATGTTGACCGTTCTGATGGTCTGGATGGTCCGCTTTATTCATACGACAAGGAATTTCAGTGGAAGTCGATTCGTGCTGCCCAGATTTTCCTGGCTAATGTAGATCGTGCTCCTGAGGCTGATATGACTCAGGAAGAGAAGAATCGCTTGAAGGCTGAAGCCCGTTGTCTGATGGTTGATGCCTTCTTCAATACCTTCCAGCATTTTGGTGGTATTCCTATCATGGATCATCCTTTGGAGATTAACGAGGTGAGTGGACAATTCCCTCGTAATACGGTAGAGGAGTGTGTAAACTGGATGGTAGATGAGCTTGATAAGGCTATTGCCGAGAGTGCTTTGCCATGGAAAGCCACGGCTACAATGAACGGTCGTTGGACCAAGGCTGGTGCGATGGCTTTGAAGTGCAAGGTCTTGCAGTTTGCTGCCTCTCCTTTGCTGAATCCAGAGGATGGTAAGCCATATTATGATGGCACTTCTGAGGAAGTGAAGCCATACATCATGTACACAGATGCTTCTAAGTATCAAGAACGTTGGGATGCCTTTGCCAAGGCTTGCGATGATTTCTACAACAAGTTGCAGCAGGAAGGAAAGTATCAGCTGGAGGAAGCTAATATCCCTGCCAAGGTTACCAAGGCAGACGAGAAGGTAGCTTATTATCGACTGGCTTATCGTCGTGGTTATTATCTCAATGCTTCTACAGAGGTATTGCACTCAGTGCGTGTACAAGGTAATGATATGACGGGTGCTGGCCGTTATTGCTGGCACTCTTGGTATTCTAAGACTGTGCCACGTAATGCTTATTGCCCTACACAGGAGTATGTGGAGAAGTTTTCTTGGAATGATGGCGAGCCATTTAACTGGGACAATGCTGCCAAGAAAACCTATAAGAGCCAGGCTACTCAGCCAGACTCTACCATGGTATATCATAAGGATGGAAGCTTTACCGTGTATGTGAAGAACTTCGTAACCAATAAATTTACAGGTGCGGTTTCCCGCAACAAGAAGTCTCTGCATACCATGTTTGTGGATGGAACGGTACCTGATGGTAGCCGACAGATTACCACTGTGCTTACCCGTGATCCACGCTTGTATGAAGAGTGCATCGTGAATGGTCAGAACATGAACCTCGACTGGACAACAGCTTCCATGACAGGTTATCCTTGGGAGATATGGTACAGTGGAAATGATGGTGGTACTGGTGTCTTGACCCAGCAGAATACCATGTTTGGTTCTGGCTACGGATTCAACAAGTATTATCTGGGAGCAGGTGGTTATCCTACAGACGATTCCGGTGATTCCTATCGTTTCCCAACCCAGTGGGTTTCCTTATCATTGCCTGAGTTCTATCTGCAGTATGCAGAGGCTCTCGTGAAGCGCAGCAATAAGGATGTGGCTAAGGCTGTAGAGATGGTAGATAAGGTTCGCTCTCGTGTAGGTCTTCCTACGATGGCTAAGGTTTGGAAAGATTCTAAATTCCGTGAGGCAAAGGGTTATACAGCAACTACAGCGGAGGATGCTTTGGGTACAACAGTAACACTGAGCAATGGTGCAACCTCTAATGAGTTTATGGAGGAACTTCTCGATGAGCGTGTGCGTGAGTTGGGTCTTACCAATGCCCGCTGGTTCGACATGGTTCGCCTGAAGCGTACCGATTGGATGACCAAGCAACTCCATGGATTGATGCAGTATCGCCTGATTCAGACTAGTGATGGTTTCCAGAGCCGTAATGCTGCCTGGGTAGGAGCAGACCGTGAGAATGACCCTTCATCAACACAGCCTCTGTTCTTCTTGAGTTGCGTTAAGACAATTACTGCCAACAGCCGTTATCTCTGGAACAAGAATCCTAAGGATAACGAGGTGAAGAAATGGTTGCTTGATCCACTTCCACAGGCAGAAATTAATAAGAAATATGGTCTTGTTCAGAATCCTGGTTGGGAGTAATGAACTCTTTGGGACTAACAAACTAAAATGAATTTGTATATGAAAACAAAGAATATATATATGTTGTCATTGCTTGCAGGCATGAGCCTGCCAGCAATGGCGCAGCAGGACATCGTGGACTCTGTGGCATATAAAGACCAGACTGTTGATGTGGGTGCCAATCACACCTTCACCCGTGAGCAGTCAACTTCTGCCGTCAGCGTCATCACCAACAAGGATGTCAACAAGCGTGGCGCACGCAACATTGGTAATAATATCTTGGGTTCAGGCTCAGGTCTTGTAGGTCTTGATGGAGCAGGCTTGTTTCATGCCCAGAATCCTACATTCTATATTCGTGGTGTCCAGTCTTCAAGTGGCAGCACTCCTCTTTTCATCGTGGATGGAGTGGAGCGTGCCATTGAGAATGTGGTAGCAGAGGATGTGGAGAGCGTATCTATCCTGAAGGATGCAGCCGCTACTGCTCTTTATGGTTACAAGGGTGCCAATGGCGTAGTTCTGATTACTACCAAGCATGGTAAGTATAACACTCAGTCGATTACAGCATCTTACGACCATGTGTTCTCTTTCCTCACCAATAAGCCAAAGATGGTAGATGCTGCTACATACGCAATGGCTGTCAACGAGGCTTACCATAACCAGCACCAGAACCTGGACGGTAATGATGTTTATGGTTCAAATGTCATCAATGCCTATAGAGACGGTTCCAATCCGCTCAATTATCCAAATGTAAACTGGGCTGATGAAACTTTCCGTAATGTATCAAACAACGATCGTTTCAACATCGAGTTCAAGGGTGGTACCAATAACTTCCGTTATTATACCAACGTGCAGTTGCTCACCAACAAGGGATTCATCAAGAATTTCCAGAACGACGGTTATTCTACACAGAATAAATATACCCGCGGAACCTTGCGCTCTAACATGGACATCGACTTAGGTCCTAAGACCAAGTTGCATACCCATTTGTATGGCTTGCTGACAGAACAGTCGCAGCCAGGAGCTCAGGCTGATCTTTGGAGTATGATTTACAAGGTACCAGCCAATGCTTTCCCAGTGAAGGTTTCTGAAACGGTATGGGGCGGTAATTCTGTATATACTACGAACAACCCAGTGGCTCAGAGTCAGGGTGCTGCCTATTACAAGAACCACCAGCGTGCTCTTTATGCTGATTTGGTATTGAATCAGGATCTCTCTTCTATTACAGAAGGATTGAGTGCACAGGCTCAGTTGGGTTACGATACCTGGTCGAATGTATATGAAGACCATTCCAAGACTTATCGATACAGTTACTACGAGGTTCCAACCAATGGTGCTGTGATAGCTGATGGGCAGGCAAAGATGGCTTCTGTATTGGGTACCGACTCAAACATGGGTACAGGTTCTAACAACAACAACTGGATTCGCCGCTGTGTATGGAATGCAGCCATCAATTACGATAGAACTTTCGCAGAGAAGCACAATGTGTATGGACAGTTGAAGTACGATTACGAGTACAACGACAAGACGGGTACTAATACCACCGTTTATCGTCACAATGTATCTCTCTTCGCCCATTATGGCTTCGATAGCAGATATCTCTTGGATGTAGCGCTCGTTGAGTCGGGTTCCAGCCGTCTGGCTCCTGGCAGCAAGTGGGCATTCTCTCCAAATGTTTCTGCAGCATGGAACCTCTCTAACGAGGCTTTCATGAAGAACGTGAACTGGGTTGACTTCCTGAAGTTGCGTGCATCTTGGGGCAACCAGTCACTCGACGTGCTCCCTGGCGATAACGTATGGACCTATTACGATCAGTTCTATCTGATGAATGGTAATTCTTATCCGTTCGATGCTACTTATACTGGTACACAATGGGGTAATACTTATCTCGGAACAGCCCGTACTCAGGGGCTCGGCCATGAGCAGTCTAGCAAGTTCAACGTAGGTTTCGATGCCACTCTCTTTGGCAGTTTGAATATTTCTGCTGATTACTACTACCAGCACCGTTACAACATCTGGTATTCTACAGCAGGCAGCTATTCAGGAGTCTTCGGATTGGACGCTCCTTATGAGAATGTAGGTGTCATCAACCAGAAGGGCTTTGAGGTTTCTGCTGATTACAGCAAGAAGCTCAACAAGGATCTCACCATCAGTTTGGGTGCATCCATGACATTGAACAAGACCATCGTTGAGGAGCAGGCTGAGACACCGCAGCTCTTTGCCAATACCTCTTCTACAGGCAAGCGATATGGTCAGGCTTTCGGTTATGTAGCCAATGGCTTCTTCCAGAAGAGCGACGACCTGAACGGCGATGGAGTGATCTCTGCTGCAGAAATGAAGCAGTTGGGCTATCCTGTACAGAACTTTACTACGGTTTATCCTGGTGATATCAAGTATGTAGATCTGACAGGTGACAAGAAGATTGATACCAACGACCGCAAAGCGATAGGTTACAGCACTACTGCGCCAGACCTCTATTACAACTTCCACCTGGGTGTGGAGTACAAGCGACTGGGTATCGATGCGATGTTCCAGGGAGTAGGCAAGTGGACCGGATTCATGACCACCAATGGTCTGTACCGTTCGGCAGTGGCAAGCAACACCTTGTCGCAGTATCTCTACGAGAACTCCTGGTCTGCAGAGCGCAACAATACAGAGAATGCCAAATTCCCACGTCTTTCTGCAACAAGCAATGCCAACAACAATACAAACAATACGCTCAATATGTTTGACCGTAGCTACCTGAAGCTCCGCTATGTTGAGATGTATTACTACTTGCCGGAGGCATTGTTGGACAAGGTAGGTTTCATCAGCAACGTGAAGTTGTATGTACGTGGTACAGACCTCTTCACAGCCGATCATCTCGACAAGGCAGATGCAGCAGCATACGGCACATCTCAGCCTCTTACCAGAAGTCTTCAGCTTGGAGCTGCAGTAACATTCTAAATTTAAGGAATTACGATTATGAAAGTAAATAAAAAACTATTTTGCTTTGCATTGGCTGCTATGGCGTTGTCTTCTTGTAACATGGACTACAATGAATATACAGCTTACGACAAGGAGTATATACAGCGCTCATTCAGCTATGTGGGTGGATTGATGACAACGATATACACAGATATCGATACCGACTGGGGCAACCTTTCGGGTGCCATGCTCTCTTCTGCAACGGATGAGTCGGAGTATAGCCACGATGGTAACTCGGTGGAGGATTTCTTCAATGGCAACTGGAGTGCATCCAATGCACACCAGACCATCTGGTCTTCTGCTTATCAGGGCATCACCTATTGCAATGAGGTTATCGACAACTGGTCTAATCTTGAGTTTGACCAGTTCAAGCTCAATACCGATTACGAGAAGCAGATGTTCCTCTACAACAACTATCAGTATGAGGCTCGTTGGGCACGCGCTTACTTCTATTTCACCCTGGTTCGCCAGTATGGCGGTGTTCCTTTCAAGGACCATAACACCACAGGTACTGAAGAGACAGCCCTGCCACGCACCAGTTCTGATGATATCTTCAACTTCATCATCAAGGAGTGTGATGACATCAAGGATAAGATTATCGAAGACTATGCCGGTAAATCGGATATGATTCTTTCAAAGGCAGAAACCGGTCGTGCCAACAAGTATGCAGTTCTTGCCTTGAAGGCTCAGGCAGCCCTCTATCATGCTTCACCTCTCTTCACCCAGGGTAAAACCGATGAGGAGAAGAAGAATCTCTGGGCTATCGCTGTAGCTGCCAACAAGGAACTGATTGATGCGGCTGAGGCTAAGGGTTATGGTTTGGCTACCAACCTGGAAGACCTTTGGGGTAAGGAATATTATTCAAATGTTTCCAGCACCAAGGAGATCCTCTTTGCCCGTCGTACAGCATCATCCAATTCCTTCGAGGGATACAACTTCCCTGTAGGTTATTCGTCTGGTCAGGGTGGCAACTGTCCAACTCAAGACCTTGTAGATGCTTTTGAGTGTACCGATGGTAAGAGCATTTCAGAGAGTCCTCTCTATGATGCGAATGATCCTTACGCCAACCGTGACCCTCGACTTGCCAAGACAATTGTTGTAAATGGTGAGGCATGGCCTAACGATTTGGCGGCTTACAATAGCGAGTATCCAACCATCGAGACCTATGTAGGCGGCTATCACTCTCGCACGGGTAATGCGGCAGGTAAGTCATACGCTACTACTACCGGTTACTATCTGAAGAAGTTCTGTAATCCAGACCAGATTCTCCGTGCCCGTTCTGGCGTAGCTGTTACTACCTCTCCTCACGGTTGGTTGACCTTCCGTATGGGTGGCATGTATTTGAACTATGCCGAGGCTCTTTATGAGTACTTCAAGGCATGTGGCAATGGAAATGCGGCAGATGCCAGTGGCACTGTGGAATATTCAGATGCAGAAGGCAATGCACAGAGTGTGACAGTTCCTGCTTCTCAGACTGCAGCCAAGATGGCTAGCAAGACCCGTGAGCGTTCAAGCATGCCTGCTTTCGCTACAGGTATGACCAACGATGAGTTCTGGGCTGAGTATAAGAATGAGCGCCGCGTGGAGCTTGCCTTCGAGGGACACCGTTTCTACGACGTGCGTCGCTGGATGGAAGATGGTGATAAGTTCATGAACATCCACCGCATGGAAATCACCAAGAACGAGGATGGTACCTTTACTTATAAGAAGGTGGCTGTGACTCGTGGTGATGGACAGTGGCAGAGTAAATGGAATCTCTTCCCATTCAACCAGACGGAAATCATGAAGTCGGGTGGTGCCATTACCCAGAATCCTGGATGGTAATCCTCCTGCTTATAAAAAAGAACAAAGATATTGAATCTCCTGTCAGAAATCATTTCGCCCACCTTCGGGTGGGCAGATGATTTGGGATAAGGATAAGATATAAATTACAAATTATAAACAACTAAACGTTTTAACAATGAAAAAGTTTACTTTTATTGCAATGCTTTTGGCTGTATTCGCAATGACAGCAAAGGCTCAGGTGATGGACAAGTACTTCTTCAAGGTGCCAACTGACAAGATGTCTGAGGGCTGGATTATCCAGGATGCAGGCAATTTTGCATCAACACCAGGTAAGGAGTATCTTGAGGTGCAGAACAAGAAGAATGGTGGACGTATGCTCAACTATTTCTGGAACGAGGCTGCATGGGCTGGTGTAGATCCTGCTACTCTTCCTAATCACACTTACAAGTTCACCATGGACTTGAACATGTCTAACATGGCTGCCCGTGCAGACATGGAGTTTACGCTTCTTCCTGTAGGTATCTGTACTCCTACTGATAATCGTGTAAGTACTCACAACTATCACTGGTACAAGGCTAATGAAGGTGATGATTATTTCTTCCGTTGGAGAGTAGGTGAGAAGCCTGCTACAGCTAATGGTGACTTCACTATTTGGATTAACGAGGAGCCAACAGCCAAGAACGACTGGAATCAGACCACAGAGGAGACTCTTACCCTCTCAAGCCAGAAGACTTACAAGTTTGCTGTTGCTATTAATACAGAAGCTAAGACTGCAAAATACACTATCGCAGATGAGGAAGGTACAGTGTTGAAGACTGGTGTTCATAACTATACTTGTGAAGAGAATCGTGCCGGTATCTTCGTATTCGGTATGAACGGTACTTCTACCCACCAGCTCTCTAACATCGGTCTTTCTTATGAGGCTGAGGGTCCATTCGCTCAGGAGCCTTCTGTAGATTTGCTTGCAGCTGTTGGTGAGCAGCGCGCTTATTACGTAACATTCCCAGAGGGTCATACCTTGCATTGGATCCAGCTCGGTGATGCTGAGGGTCTTGATGGTACTGCTTATGCTGATGATGAGGAGTGCTCTGTAGCTTATGGTGATGCAACAGATACCCGTGAGATGGAGACCAGCGGTGATGGTGGTTCTAAGATTATCTTCTGCAACAAGTCTGGTCAGTTGAAGGTTTGGACAGCTCTTGAGGACGATGAAAACAATAAGTCTAACGAGATTGTAAATGATGTAGTTTGTGAGCAGATTACCATGCCTACACCATCTGCTTCAATTGTTAACGTAGAAGAGGGCTACAAGAAGGTTTATAAGATTGTAGCTGATAACTCTGAGACTTTGATGAGACCTACAGTTACTATCCACTATAAGAAGACAGTTGATGGTAAAGTAGAGGAGGGTAAAATCTTGACAGGTGAGACCATTACATTGGATGGTAAGGGTTCTTTGGAACTTTACTCTTATGATGGTACACACCCTGTAGATATGCCTTGGTATGCTCCATCAGAGAAGGTTACAGTAGAAAACAACGTTGAGTACGTTGTAGCTGAGACAAAAGACTATGCTTGGACTAAGGAGGAGTGCGATGCTGCAAAGGCAGGCTTCTCTGTAACAGAGATTGTTGATAATGCCAACAAGTCACACTGGGATCGTGCTTATTCAACCCAGATGTATGGTTATGATGCAAATGGTAATGCTACAGCTTGTACAGAGGCTGATGCTGCTAACTTTGTAACTACCAAGTCAGGTCATGGCTTCTATGATATGGCATGTATTGGTACTGATGATGCTAAGTGGAATGTTCAGGTTCCTGAGGATGCAACAACAGCATTCGCTCCATTGGCACCAACTGCAGATTTCCTTGCCAACTCTAAGTATGTAGCTTCTGCATGGAGCATCTTCCCACTCGAGGGTATCGTTTACTACAACACAGCAGTTACAAATGCTACTGTAACTCTTGACCCTAAGTACACTTCTGACGATGCTAGCAAGCCAAACTTCTACATCGTTCACACTCGTGGTGGTTACGACCGTCCTGACAAGGGTGATTGCAATACAACTACAGTTTGTGTAGCAGGTGAGAACTTCAACCTCTTCCGTTACGATACAGCTCTCTGCGACGTAAAGGTTATGACTTACAAGGGCTTCACTCCTAACACAACAGGCATCTCTTCAGTAAATGCTGCTGAGGTTGCTGCTCCTGCTGTCAAGAAGGTGATGACAAAGGATGGTCTCGTAATCGTTAAGGGTAACAAGACATTCTCTTTGTCTGGTGCTCAGATGAAGTAATCTCGAAATTACGATAACATAAATAATAAGAAGGGTGCAGCAATGCACCCTTTTTTGGTTCTTAAATTCTGTTTTTATCAAAAAATAAAGTAAATAATCAGATTTTATGGATGATTCTTCATTATTTATGTGTATCTTTGCCACCAAATAGAAATAAACAAAACAGCATAATAACCTACGATTATAATGAATAAAAAATTACTTGCAACATCAGCTTTGGCTTTGTTGGTTAGCATGGGTGCCAACGCCCAGCGATTCACCGATAAGCTAGACCGTGGATTGGTGGCAGTGAAAACCACCAAGGGTGTCTATTGCTCATGGCGTATCCAGGCCGATGAGTATTACGATGTGAAGTACAATCTCTATCGAGATGGTACAAAGGTAAACGCTGAACCATTAGATGTATCCAACTTTACGGATACTTCTGGCTCAGAAAGTAGTCAATATACCGTGAAGGCGGTATTGAATGGAGTAGAGCAGCAGGCTTCTAAGGCTGCTACTGTATTCAAGAGCAATTATAAGGAAATCAAGATTAAGCACGATGCATCGCTTAAGGCTACTTATGAGCCAAACGATGCCTGCTGCGCCGATGTGGATGGCGATGGCGAGGTAGAAATCCTGATGAAGTTCAACAATAAGGAGGAAGGTGAACAGCTCTATCCAAAGAATGGTCCAACCATCAATGGCGTTGAGACCAAGGAGTATTCCATGCTGGCTTGCCTAAAGCAGGATGGTACTGTGCTTTGGTGGGTGAACTGTGGTCCTAACATGGGAGACTTCCAAAACAACGAGCAGAACATCGTTGGCTACGACTGGGATATGGATGGCAAGGCAGAAGTCGTCATGCGACTTGAAGAAGGCTCTACTGTCCACATGGCAGATGGTACTACTTATACCATTGGTGCCGATGGCAAGAATGGAACTTCCTGGAAGAACTATCGTGAGCCAAAGGCTTCTGGTTCCGTAGAATGGTTTACCCATTATGGCAAGGAGTTCCTCTGGTATTGCGAGGGTGCTACCGGTAAGCCATACCAGTGCATCGACTTCCCATTGAAGCGTCTGGAAGATGGAGAAACTGATTTGAAGGCAGCTTGGGGTGACGGCTATGGTCACCGCAGCAGCAAGTACTTCTTCGGTGCTCCTTATCTGGATGGCAAGCATCCTAGCATCTTCCTGGGTCGTGGTATCTATACCCGCCATAAGTTCATCGCATACGATGTGGATCCAAAGACCCACGACTTGAAGGTTCGCTGGAAGTGGACCAACAACCAGCCAGGTTCTCCTTGGTATGGTCAGGGCTATCACAACTATATCGTTGCCGATGTGGATTGGGATGGACGTGATGAGATAGTATGGGGGTCTATGGTGATTGATGATAACGGTAAGGGACTCTCTACCACAGGTCTCGGTCATGGTGATGCTCAGCATATAGGAGATTTCAATCCTTATATCCATGGTCAGGAGATGTTCGCTTGTAATGAGGATAATCCATCCAACAACTATCGTGATGCAACAACCAGCAAGATATATTATCGAAAGACTGATACCAACGATGATGGTCGTTGTCTGGCAGGTAATTTCTATAATGATTTCCCTGGAGCTGTTGGTCATAGTGCACACGATACTCCTATCTCTACGGTCACAAATGATCATGTGAGTCTCAATACAAATGGACTCAGCATGAACTTCCGTATTTATTGGGATGGTGACCTTTTGGAGGAGTGTTTTAATAATACAGAGGTAACTAAACCTGGTGTGGGAACAATAGCTACTTTCCTTGGCGCTTATTCCAACAATGGCACCAAGGCAACACCTTGCTACCAGGGTGATATCTTTGGCGACTGGCGTGAGGAGGTTATCGAGCGTACTGCCGACAACAATATCCGCATCTACACTACCGATGTGCCAACCAAGTGGCGTAACTATTCTTTGTGGTACGATCATCAGTATCGCAATGGCATGGTATGGCAGCCTTGTGGCTACAATCAGCCACCTCATGTATCCTACTTCCTCGGCGAGTTGGAAGGTATCACCATTGCTCCTCCACCACTCACCACCACTGGTCGCGAAGAGGTAGGTTCTACTATCTCCAAGGCATTGGATGGCAAGCATGCTCTTCTCGCTACTACTGGTGATGCCACTGTAAGCGTGGCAGAAGGCGCTTCTCCTGCTATCTTTACCGACAATGCTCCTTCTTGGGTGCAGGGTACGGCTGCCAGCGAGTGCAGAACCAAGGATACAGAGATTAAATATACCTATTATACCCATACCTTGACAGGTGGTGCCTTTACTGGCGGCATGCGTCTGGTTAAGCAGGGTGATGGTACATTGGTTCTTCCTAATGTAACGCAGACTTATACCGGCAAGACTGATGTCTGGGCAGGTACTTTGCAGTTTGACGGCACCATGGAAAACAGTCCTGTATGGCTCAATCGCTTTGCGGAGTTAAACTCTAACGGCGGTAACTTCAAGGGTGGTATCAAGGCTGATTATGGTTCTGTGATTCGTCCTGGAGGTAAGGAGAATATCGGAACATTGACCACTTCTTCGCTCGACCTGGGCTTCGGCGCACGTGTGGTTTTCGATGCCAAGGATGGTAACGTAGATAAGTTGGTGGCTGCCAAGATGAGCATAGAGAAGAAGTATTGGAAGAATGGACCACAATATAATACACCAGTATTCGAGTTCGCAACAGCTCCTGCACCTGGTACTTATACCCTGGCAGAGGTGGGTGAACTGACCGGCAAGCTTTCTGATATCGTTGTAGAGGGTCTTGATGGACATAAGTTCAGTTTGGAATATACAGATGGCAAGATTGTCTTGAACCTTTCTGATACCCGTGATAGCGAGAGCTGTGTATGGACAGGTGAGAAGGGTTCTGTATGGGACTTGATGTCAACAGAGAACTTCAGTTCTTCTGACAAGATGTTCGTTACAGGTGATGAACTGACCTTCAATGACGATGCTGCTACAAGCAATGTAAGTGTTGCAGAGGATGTGACTCCGGGAAATCTTTACTTCAAGAATAACAAGAAGGTTTATAGCCTTGCAGGTAAAGGCTCTATCCTGGGCGAAGGTTCACTGAACGTAGAGGGCACTGGTACTGTCTATGTCAAGAATACCAACAAGTATAGTGGTGGTACCAACATCAAGGGCGGTACCCTGATTCCAACAACTCTTGCCAATAAGGATGGTCTGGAATATGGTTCTTTGGGAGCCGCAGACAATACCATCACCTTGAGCAACAACGGTACCTTGAAGGTTACTGCAGGTATGACAGCTTCTCATCCTATCGTGCTTGGTGAGAATGGCGGTGCCATCAATAATACAGGTACGCTGATTCTGAATGGCGGTATCAAGAAGGGTGCCGGCAAGAACCGTGACCTCTATAAGATGGGAGCCGGTACGTTGCAGTTGAACAGTACTGCTGATTTTGATGTGCTCTACATCAACCAGGGTACTGTATATGACTTCCAGGATGCCCACTTCTCTGGTAAGACCATCGTGCTGAATGGCAACAAGGTAGTATTGCAGGCTTCCAACAGTATCTATAGCAGCAACTCGGATAATGTAAACATCGAGGTGCCTAAGGGTAAGTCGGGTGTCTGGTATCCGGATGGACGTTGTGACTATACCGGTAAGCTGACCGGCGAGGGAACCATCGACATCTATGCTACCTGGATCCGCTGTCCTTTCAATGGAAACTGGAGTAAGTTTGAAGGAACCATCAATGCAAAGCGTGGTAACAAGAACGCTTACGAGCCAGTATTCGATTTCAACAATACCTATGGTATTCCTCTGGCAACGCTTAATGTAGATTCACGCTTTACCAAGGATTATTCCTTCTGCACAAACGGAAAGAGTTTTGCCATTGGTGCCTTGTCGGGTACGGGTTATATCAGTAATGGTGGAAACTTCGGTTCTGGTACCAATACATTGACCATTGGTGGCAAGAATACGAACTTCGAGTTCAGGGGGTCTATCAATGGTAGTTCTGTGGTGAAGAATGGTACGGGTATCTGGACCATCTCTAGCGAGGATGTTCTTGCCAATGCCAAGTCGTTGAAGATTGTGGATGGTGTAGTAAAACTGAACAAGGCTGCTGCCACTTCTTCCATGACAGGTCCTACCGTTCTTTATGTACAGAACGATGGTGAGCTTCGTGGCGTAGGTTGCACATACGGTGTCAGTCTTCTGAAGGGTGGTATCCTGCGTCCAGGCAGCAATGCAGAAACAGCACAGACCAACAATACGGGTGTTATCTACATCGTGAAGAACCTGAATGCTGTGGCTGGTTCAAGCATCTATGTCAATAAGACCAAGGCAGATTCTATCTCTGTAAATGCTTACACCGGTTCTAAGACTCCAGCATGGGCATTCCTCAACGTAGGTGGAAACGCAGTTCTGAATGGTACTATCTATGTAACCTATAAGGATACCTGGACTCCAGTCGTTGGCGATTATGTTCGTATTCTCGATTGCGCAGGTTCCATCAGTGGTGCCCCTACCTTCGAGCTTCAGGCACTTCCTGCCGGATTGGAGTGGGATACAACTCCGTTCCTCTCTACGGGTACTATCCGTGTGGCTGTTTCTACAGGCATCAAGGAGATAGGTCTTGATGGAGGTTCGTTCAAGGCTGATGTTTATACCATCGGTGGATTTAAGCTGACCAGTCTCATGACTACCAAGGCTAACTTGATGAGCGATTTGAAGAATCGCGGTCTTGCGGCCGGTACTTACATTGTTCGTACTGCTCAGGGTGGAATCAAGGTTACATTGAAGTAATGATGATTACATAAAGGTAATACAATAATAAGGATATAAAAAAACTCCCTTGCCCGCAAGAGCAAGGGAGTTTTTTTATATCCTTATCTCAAAATTCTAGAAGTCGAGGGTGATACCCTTTTCATCTATCTTCTTGTATTTCTTTCCGTTTACGGTTACGTTCTTTGAGTTCTTGGCATCAAAGGTATGAGTCTTGGCGCTTACCTTGATGTTCTCCAGGGTTACACCCTCGGTGCGGTTGATAACGATGCCCTGCTCGGCATTGTTCACCTCCATGTCCTTGATGCTGATGTTCTGTACTGGCATCTCAGGCAAACCGTTGAAGTAGGCTGCACGGCGGGCACCACGGCAGATTACATGGTTGATGTCGATGTTGCGGAAGGCAGGGGTTGTCTCATCCACCTTCTTCATATCTACCACCTGCTGCTGCTTCTGGTCGCCGTCGTTCAATACTTCCACTGCCGACTTGCCGCCATAATAGAGGTCGAAGGTAACCACATCGGTCTGGATATCGAACATCGACATATCCTTGATATAGATGTTCTCTACCACGCCACCTCTGCCACGGGCACTCTTGAAGCGCAAACCTACGTCGGTACCGAGGAACTGGCAGTTGGTTACCATCACGTTCTTCACGCCGCCGCTCATCTCGCTACCTACCACGAAGCCGCCATGACTCTTGAATACGGTACAGCCGTCAACGATGACATTCTCGCAAGCCACGCCGCGGTTTCTGCCGTCGGCATCCTTACCGCTTTTGATGCAGATACCGTCATCGCCCACGTCGAAGGTAGAGTTTACGATGAGAGAGTTCTTGCAGGATTCCAGGTCCAGACCATCGCCGTTCTGTGCGAAAGAAGGGTTGCGAACCAATACATCTTCAATCAATACGTTCTCGCACATCAATGGATGGATGTTCCAGGCAGGAGAGTTCTGGAAGATAACGCCGTTGAGCCAAACGTTCTTGCAACTGATGAGGCTCACCATCACAGGGCGCAGGTAATCCTTCACCTCGTTCCAGCCTTCTTCTGTAGTAATGCCGAGAGGCACGTTCATGCCGGCACCTTTTGCGTCAGCCTTAAGTGCAGCCTCTGAAGGGAACCAGTAGTCTGGGCGCTTGAAGGCACCGCCACGGGATGTAATCGCCTTCCATTGTGCAGAAGTAACCTTAGCCTTCTTCAATGGGCGCCAGTACTCGCCGTTACCGTCGATGGCACCCTGACCGGTGATAGCCACGTTCTCCAGGTTGCGGCCTGAGATAGGCGACTGGCAGCGACGGGTGTCAAGACCCTCGAACGAAGTCTCTACGAGCGGGTAGAGGTTTACGTCTGCCGAGAAGAGGATGATACCACCTTTTTCAATATGCAGGTTGATGTTGCTCTTCAAGGTGATAGGACCGGTGAACCAGACACCCTGAGGCACGATGAGTTTGCCGCCGCCTTTCTGGGCAAGGGCATCGATGGCTTTCTTGAATGCATCGGTGCAGAGGGTAGAACCGTCGCCGATGGCACCGAAGTCCTTTAGGTTCACCTCATTGTTAGGGAACAGAGGACGAGTCACTTTCTCCATCTTGAAAGGGAGATTCTCGTAGAGCGCATCATAGTTGTTGATGTCTGCCGCCTGGATTCCGAGAGCCAGTGCACAGGCACAAACTAAACTGGATAATTTCTTCATGAATGTTACGTTATTTTTATTTTGGTTTATTATATATAGAGTTTCTTGATGATAGTTTCTTCTTTGTGTGCAAATATAGAAATAATATTCCGATTTTCCAAATCAAAGTGTGGAATAGTGGGCGGAAAACCCCGTAAACGTTTTCGAAACTAACGATTCGTAGCTTTTTTATCTGTTTCTTCTATTTTTTTTGCCAATAAGTTTCTTTATCTCAAAAAGTTTGCTTATTTTTGTAGTCGAATAGTGAATGTATTTAGAAGTGAATAATATAAATTAGCTTTAGATGAAAAGAACTTTTCTGCTTTTAGTATGTACTGTGTGCGCTTTGCTGCCTACAAGCGCACAGAAGGTCATCAGCGCCAAGGTTGCTGGTGTCATTTATGAGGCTTTGTCGGATAGTACGGCAAAGGTTGCTGGCTGGGAACATAAATCGACCAATCTTTCGATTCCTTCTACCCTGAAGTTGAAGGGCAAGATTCGCAAGGTGGTTGCCATTGCTCCCCGTGCTTTTGCTAAGGATGACCAGGGCTCCATCACCGATATCGTGCTGCCAAAGTATTTGGTTGAGATTGGTGAGGATGCTTTCAGGGGGTCCGATATTGCTTCGGTTGAAATGCCTAACACGGTGAAACGTTTGGGTGTTCACGCTTTTGCGGATTGCAAGAACCTGAAGAATGTAACCTTGTCTTCTTCGCTCACCCTGATTCCGATGGGTGCTTTTAGCGGATGTGAAGCTTTGGAGGAATTGCAGGTGCCTGCTTCTGTCAAGAAGATAGCCGACTTGGCGTTTGAGGCAAGCGGCTTGAAGGAGATGGAACTTCCTATGGGCGTGGAGATGGTAGGTGCTGGTGCGTTCTTCAACTGTCAGCAGTTGGAAAAACTGGCGTTCCCTAACAGCCTGAAGAGGTTGGGAGTATGCTGCTTCCTATACTGCAACAAACTGAAGAGCCTTACCTTGCCAGACCAGAAGCCTAGAAGAATGCAGCCTTCTGCCAATATCGACAAGAACTTGCCAGATGACAACAGTTTGGGCATCAAGGGTCCTGCCCTGGCTGATGTGAGAAGCAATTCATCTTCATCTTGTCCTCATTATGCCGTGAAGGACATCCTGAGCATGACTAAGGAATATCCTGAGTTCCCATATAACTCAAGTCCTTTCGCCCGTCAGAACCTGCGCAAGATAGTGAAGTCGTTCAGCTATTTTGCCTTTGATATGGTGAACAGCCGTATGGCAGACTGGCAGAAGAAGAAGGATTATGAAACTGCGGAGCAATGGCGTGAGCGTGTAACTTCAGAAAACCGTGAGAAGAAGCTCAACGAGGTGATTGCCAATGTGCGTAAGAACTTCATTGCTGCTTATACTACCAATTCCCTGAAGGGTACATTGGGCGTATATGATACAGATTATGGAACTTATCCTGTGAACATTGATGGCTTGGGACGTATCTATGCCAAGGTGCCTGCCGAAGATGCTGATCTCTTCAAGGGATATTGGAACCAGATTCAGCTCGTTCCTCGATATGGTGTCATCGATGACCAGCTGGCACTCCTCTCTTGCGAGTTCAAGTTGGGCGACAAGGTTTATCAGTCGGCATCCAGCTATTCTAACGATGGTTCTAACGAGTTCCTTGCCAACCTTCCTCCATTGGAGTTTGACTTGAAGGGCGGTACTGCAGCCAAGAAGGCGAACTCTCAGCTGGAGGTAGTGGATAATGCACTCGACATCAATATTCCTGTAACCAACGAGGAGAACAAGAAAACCTTTGCCGTTATCATCGGTAATGAGAATTATGAGCGTGTTACCAAGGTGCAGTATGCCTTGAACGATGCCAAGGTGTTTGCTTCCTATTGCAAAAAGACCCTTGGTCTTCCTAAGGACAACATCCGCATCTATCGCGATGCTACTTATGGAACCATGCTCTCTGCCCTGGACGACATCAAGAGCATTGCCTCAGCCTTCGAGGGCGACTTGAATGTCATCTTCTATTATGCAGGTCATGGCGTGCCAAGCGAATCAGACAAGACTGCTTACCTGCTTCCTGTAGATGCCAGTGGTCAGCATACCGAGGTATGCTTGAGCACCAAGCGTCTGTATGATACGCTCGATGGTCTCCATGCCAAGCGAGTATTGGTATTTATGGATGCCTGCTTCAGTGGTGCCCAGCGTGGCGAAGGTATGTTGGCTTCGGCTCGTGGTGTAGCCTTGAAGGTAAAGCAGGATGCGCCGAAGGGCAACATGGTAGTGTTCAGTGCTGCAACTGGTGATGAGACGGCTTATCCTTACAAGGAGAAGGGTCACGGCTTGTTTACCTATTATCTCTTGAAGAAGTTGCAGGATACCAAGGGTGATGTAACACTTGGTGAGTTGAGCGACTATGTGAACAAGGAGGTTCGTCGCCAGTCGGTGGTTATCAACCACAAGAGCCAGTCGCCAACAGTGGTTCCTGCTGCGGGTATGAGCGATTGGACCAGCATCAAGTTGAAGTAAGATTTATCAAGTTGAAATAGGATTTCCCTCGGAAAGAAATCATTTTATATAGATGAAAAAGTTCTGTACGGCAGTGGTGGATGTATATCCGTCACTGCCGTATGTGTATCCGGCGGTGGCGTACGTCCATCCGCCAGTGGCGGATAGAGAATAGATGGGGGTATATAAAACAAAAAGAGCCGCAAGTTAGAAAACTTGCAGCTCCTTGTACCCAGACCCGGGATCGAACCGGGATGGGTTGCCCC